>Ga0255211_1000227_pt1 | contig 21166 bp, 17 predicted proteins | sample Miss_Yuk_RepB_8d_FD_183036 | JGI IMG/M metagenome (GOLD analysis project Ga0255211, IMG submission 183036) | Freshwater microbial communities from Mississippi River, Louisiana, United States - Miss_Yuk_RepB_8d | ecosystem: Environmental > Aquatic > Freshwater > River | place: USA: Louisiana...
GCTGTTGCTGTTGCTGTTGCTGTTGCTGTTGCTGTTGCTGTTCAGCTTCTTCCACATACTCGTTCGCGATCGTTTGAACCGCATCAACTTCCACTTCCGGGCGATGATGCTTCTTCTCGTGTCGATTCATCTGACGCTTTACATAATCTTTCAGATCGTAGTAATCACGATCCAACTCACGGTATGTAACTTCTTTCAAATCAGCTAGATCTTCTTGGACATTACTAACATCAGTTGTATTCTGACCAACTTCGTCGGTGAGATGTTCAACCGCTTCTTTCACATCTGATAGCTCAGCATCAACCATTCCGATACTCTTTTTGAGTGTTTCACTATTTTCTCGAATCTGCTTGACGTCTTCCACCATTCCGAAATATCGATACGAATGATATTCGTTTGACTTCGTTATCAGTTCAATAAGCTCATCATTTACACTTTGAACAATTTGCGCACGTGTTTTGCTCTCAAACTCAACTTCTCTCGTAATCGCATTAGCAAATTCTTCACGCAAATCTCCCGCCACCTTGAAATCACGCTGAACTATTTCGTCAATAACATCATCGCGAACCGTATAGATTTGTTTACGCGTCATATCCAATTGACGCATCATCGCGTCTTCAAAATGTTTGAGACGCTCATTCAAAGACTCGTTCATCTTTACCGCCGAATCCAATTTCGCCATCAAATCATTCTCACGCTGAATGAACATCTCATAATCACGATAGTATGTATCGTTGAGATCAGACAATTCTTGTTCGCGCCGTGTATTTTCGTCTTGAAGATTCTTTATTCTTGTATCAAATTCAGATCGAACGGTCTCGATGTAATCAAATATCTCATCATTCGCAGATGAACTCCCATAACTGAGGTCATCTTTCAATTTGTCACATTTCTTATTCACATATTTCCTTATTTTTCTAACACATTTTGAAAGCATATTATTATCAGCAACGTCGGTTTGAAGGGTTTCAACCTCAGACCACATTCCCTTCAAATCGCCATAGATATCATCGGAACGGCGTTTTAATGATTCATGATGATCTTGAACCGTGCTTTCCAAATTATCATATTTCGCAAACAAATCCGCAATATTCCGCCAAAGCATCGTCTTTTCTTCGCCATCATTATTGGTTTCATTCGAAATCGGAACAAGAGGAGGTGGTGGTGATGCAGCCGCCGACGCCGCACCCCCCGATGAAGCATATGTATAATAATGTGGATTATCCACGGTAAGAGATACCAATCTTCCAACAGAAGTTTGCGGAACTGGACGAGACAACATAATGAAATAAATCGGTTTGACAACGATATATATTATATGATAATTATATGGATTTATATTCAATTTTGCGATGTGTCAAATACTAAATTATTCTAATGACATCCTCATCGTTTTTTTTAAAACAGGATGAATCCTCAAAGATGAGTTCGACGAGGACGATGATGACCGTTCAATATACTCGATCATACTCAATAACATCGGATCTCTAGACGCATCACAAATCAAATCTGTAAAATCCGAGAGATTCTTATTCGTTTGTTTGAATCGAATCACAGAACCATTATTATGATCACAACACCAACATATAAACGGCAACGCAAACGCCGAGAGAATTCCGCCAAATATATAATACGCATATACATTTGTATCTTCTGCGTATCGTTTTCGGCACACACTCATATTTTCTGGCGTTAAAACGGTGATTTGCGAATATTTTAAATTCATAACATCCAGCGATTTTACCAATTGATACAGATGAAAAAATGCGTTTGTCACGAGTTTCTCTCGAACAACGCGTATAAAATTAGCGCGGTCATTCTCAAAATACGTATTGAACATTATATTTATAATGCGCGCCCATGATTCCGTATATGCTTCAAATAACAAAACATCACCGTGTGGGATACAAAACGATTCACGCAAACGGGTATTTGCTCCACGCAGATCAGAGTCAATAAAATCGATATTAAAATTATGAATTGACTCATGAATAAATACTTTGAACCATTCCTCTGCTCGATATACTACGACTTCACCATGTCTCTCGCAATTTCGTGTTAAGCCTGTATTTACATGGATTGCCGAGAGAATCGCAGCGTTACTATCACGATCATCATCCGCTGATACAGAAGGTCTCGTCTTTTTGAATGGTGTCATGTAAAAATAAATGTCCAATTTTTCAGAACACTCTATATCCGACATTTGTGAAACCATCGATAACCATATGAATACTTTATATGCGTATAATTGATATATCGCGATTTCGGATTTACATAAAAATGATGCGGCAGATAACTTATTACATAAAGATACATGTGACTCGGGGAATGTAATAAAGTATAATGTAAATAACCGCCCTCGAACTGTATGTTGAAATCGAATACAATATTCCGAATTCTCTCGGATATAGCAATATATCTTATAAGGTATATAACGGTGTTTCGCTGCGTCGTCGGCATCATCGTCAGCGTTATCGCCTTTGTTGCTATGATTGGAATTGACACGATATCGCCCATTCACATTTCTCTCGTACTCTTGATATAACTCCGACAATAATCGTGGATGGGGAAGGTCGTTCGCAGAATTTCGAACCTCATTCATTTCATAGATTAATTCCTCGCCGCCGTTTCGTGTTCCTTCATTTAACACCGCAAATTGCTTGTATATATCGTACTCTGCCTTACGTATCAACTCATAAAAATGAGTAAAAAATCGCGTTGTATTTTCTTTATTTTCTCTCATGTGTGTTCGAATAGACCTCTGCGTCAATTTAGAATGATAGTTGCTGGATAGAGCATGTATCGATTCTTGGATATGTTCTGCGTCTTTTTTCAATTCGTTTTCTATCCACATGATATATTGTTTTGTGATACTATGATATTATTATACTATGATATAATAATACTATAATGTTCGATCTTATTATTAAGAAATATTTTAAACCTGGAACATTACATATTTTCGCATTTTCATTCATCATATTTATTATTTTGAATGTCATCGAAAATGTAATCCATTATAATATTGGTAAATATCACGATGGACATAAAAATAACACTAATAACATCGAAAATATCGCCGGGATTCACTTTACAAATCCATCTCAAATCGATTGGGTGCGTATTGTTGTGATTATGATTATTTTCGCGGTGCTACAAGGATTCTTCACATCTTATTTCAGCGTTTGTTAGCGTGCGTAGGCATTTACTCCCCCAGTTCGCAGTTTATGACGAACACGCATCAGGTGATGATAAATTTCAGGAGGCCCGCCACGGACATAATGAACCAACTTCGCATTTCGAGTAGCAAGAAGTAGATCTTTGAGATTATTGTTCTGAGAGAATTTCGCGAACATAGCATTCTCCATCTCTCGTTCGCTTCGCCCATGATTGAAAAAGTCAGGGTCGATCGTAACCCGCGATGGACGAATGATCGTAGTATGATTCAATTTGCCACTTTTGCTTCCAGCCGCCTTTGCTAAAACTGGATCCGCCGATAATTGCGAGCGCGAATCAAGCGAAAATTTCAAATAAAACTCGCGATTATTGTTTTTAAATTTACTCGCTTGATAGTAATGCTCTACACTTTGCCATGTATGGCTATCAAGCATAAATGGTTCGTTCCATGTATTCGCTAATTTGCGCCGCCAGTTATCAAAGGTCGCCAATCGGTGAAAGTGGATTTTTTCGGTTTCTGGTATTTTCTCTCCGGCCCCGCTTCCTGGAAGTGCGTTCGGGTTCGAATTCGAATAAAACTGGAACACAATATCTGGTGTATATAAATTCGCAGCATTTCGTGTGCCACTAACTTCTTCAATTAAATCATCCAAACTCTCGTTCGGGATATCATCAACACGTATTCCAAGCTCTCGTTGAAATAGTTTGAATTGTGGAATCAGACAAAATGCGCCAGACTGTGCTTCCAAACATTTTGTTGTAACCAGTAACTTAATATCGTATGGCAATTCTGAAAACGAGAGAACTCCATGAGTCTTGTATGTAATCAACTGATATGTATCGCTGCTATGTTTTGAAAGAGATCCGTTCCGATTCCGCGGAGAACGACCACGTCCCCCACCGTTCATCGAACTCGCCCCGGTCGAAATACTCATTAAATGATTTGAACTGATTTTTCCTATTAAAATATACGCAGTAGGTTCAAATACTCCTCGTTTTCGAATTGTGGGATCAATCGATTCATCCACCGAAACACCATTATCACACTGAATGACATGATCGATATCACCTGATTCATACGAATCTCTCGAAAACATAATAAACTTCATATTCAATATACGCTCCATTGTAGCGATAGCCCATCCATCCGGCCAATAAATCGACGTCATCATTCTTTGTTTTAGATGGTCTATTGAACGAACATCACGCATGTAATCGTAATTTCCTCCTAGAACTTTGGTGTATTTCATTTCGTCATGCTTTTGATTATGTTCGATGACCAATTTCTTCGCATTTGCGATCATAAGCTGTTGTTGGGCTCGATCATGTGTCGAAGCAATACGACGTTTTATGTCGTTGTAATTATTCACCAACTCTTTCGTCTCTCGAAATTGTGTTTTCGAGAGATTATGATACATCGCAAACTTCTCTCGATACGCACGAAATACCTCATCGTTTACCTCTTCCGAAAGTTGTTTGCGAAGATCGAGTATAGTTGTCGTGCGTCCTTGTGTAAGAAGAGCATCACGAATCACCGCAAAGAGCGCATCACTTCCTCCTTCATTATCTATATGGTTAAAATACTTATTACGAAGATACTTTTGGATCCAAGTGTCTGTTGATGGATTCGGTTTATACTGTCTTCTCTCTAATTCAGACTGTTCCTTTGTTTGAAGTGGAAGGATCGACGCACCAGATAACATATGGGTTTGACGTGCGTCTAAGCCAAATACCAAAGCGGCCGAATCACCACCGGTTTCATTATCTGTATCACTGTCATCACCGCCAACATCATTTTCATTCGTAGGGATTATTATGGAAGTGGCGGGAGCGGGAGGTTTTACAGGTTCTTTTCCGAGAGATTTCTTGATCTCGTTGATTTCAGCTGCGCGTTTCTTACTTGACGCAGCAACAGTTGTGGAACTCGACGATTCTATCATGCCAGATTTCGCACGAGATTTACGTAATAACTCTGTATTTACAAATCCATATAATAAAGGAGACAACTGTTTCACATCCAAATCACCCGACTCGTCCATTTTTACATGTCCCGATGACATTTCATACACACCGATCTGTTTCATGAACTCCAATTCTGTATTGAATAAATAGATTGGAACATACACAACATTATATCGTTTCGCGAAATGATAATTGAGTTGTCCAACTCCGATAACAACCTTTTGAGGATCACGCAGTAGTTGAACTTGAAATAATGGTGTATTGTAGTTGAAATCTTCTTCTTCTAAATGCGAGTATTCGTGATAGTTGATGTTTGGATTAAGCTTTGATTTTACCATAATGAAATGGAATGGAATTGGAATGGAATGTAATTATTATATACACATAAATAATAATTATACTGTTTCCGCACAGTCATAGCATAAAACCACCTGAAACTATGATTCATCTCATCTATATATGAGCGTGTTTCTCGTAATACCATCGGATACATCCTTTTCGCTTGTAATAAATGACAACTTAAAAGATCGCTCCTTATTTTTATTTAATACCGCAATTACACGCTTGTATCTATCAACGTTATTATCCGAAGTGCCACCCGCACCCAAATGTAATGCGTCTGCCTCGTTGCCGTAATCTAGTATCTTCTTTTCATCCCAAATATCCTGAATCGATAGTTGTCCATGAATATTCATAATCGTGATTCCAATATTTCGGCGATGGTAATAATTACTTAAAATAACATCATCCGAGAGACGGCATATCTGATTGTCGATCGCTGTATAACGTGTCATATAATCAAAAAAATCATCACCAAATGTATTTAATTTGACACAAACGGAACCGTATCCTTCTGCGATTGTAGCGGTGTCTCGATGCCCTCTTTTACCATGAAGCGACATGTTAACAAAATCGAATCCGGTTGAAGTCCATACATTATTGTCATTTGGTGGTATAATTTTCTCATATGTTTCTATCATACGTTTCGGATAACCGATATCATCATCCAAATAAATAATACGTGTGTGTTCTGGATCATACTGCTGGGCGCGTTCTTCATCTCGTAAATACAAGACAGTTGGTAAGATTTTAGTAGCAGGACCATAATCGGTATCTATCCGATTCACACTGAGTGATTTACGAATATATTTCGGCACAACATATGATTCACCAGTTCGCGAAAATACTTCGGGAATGTTCAATAAAAATAAATCAGGTTTTCGCGTTTGATCTAATATACTATGAATCATCTGCGAACATTTATTAATACGCATTGGACTCGTAGTAAAGGATACTACAATTCTTAATTTTCGACGTGCCTGAGTCGCACCAGCACCAGCAGAAGCCATTTGTAATCCTATTTATTATATACATACCACTCTATATCTCTTTTATTTCTTCGCTTTTCCGGCAATTTCGTCCAACATATCCAGATGCTTAAAGATCGTCTTGTTTGTAATGCTTGGTTTGCTCTTAATCTTCATTTTTGAAATCTCAGTGATCTGTTCGACACGCGTAGTAAAGAGTGCGATGGTTTCAGCATCATTTGTGTTTGGATCTTTTAATGTAGCATGTCCGTGTTTCACCATAATAAACAGGTTTTCGGCAAGCTCATCTACTTCATTCGTCTTTCCTTCTTGACGAATATTCGAATACATGAGTTCCTGAATTTGTTTCATCAAAGCAAGAACTTGCGATTTTTCAACAATACCGATTTTCATGAGATTCACGATAAACAGCGACATCGCCTTACGCTTTTCATTCGCTTTATTGATGTCGCAAAACTTGTCGTAATTTTTCTTTGGGTCACAATATTCAATCGAGTCAAATAACGACATAAATGATGCTAAATTCTGCTCGAAGACATTTCGAAATACAGCATATTGATCGTGACCTGGTTCTAGTTCCTTCGCCATTAAATCTTGAAAGAGACGAGCATATATTTCAGAGTAAAATGCGTTTGAACTTGCGGTGGCAAAGATCGACGACGCAACGCGATTCATTACCGTCTCGGTATTGTGCTCTTCTGATGAGTCATTTCTACATGCTTCAAATAAACTCGATATCTCTTTTAAAATGTTGGTAAGCATCATATCGTATGTTTTATCGGTGAGTTTGTTGAGGAATGACCGAATATTATCAATACTCAATTCGATGCCTTCCTTCTTCTTCAACTCAGTCTTCTGAAACGACAAAATTGTATCCCATTCACTATTCGGGATTTGCTGATTTCGAGAAGATGCCGACTGGCGCGTAATTGTATGACCAAAACCATGCGATGTGTCGGCAGCACCTGAACCGCCACTTGCGATAGCCCCTCCTCCATTACCGAACCTCGATTGAAATGTATTTGCGCTACTACCAGCGATATGATAACCTCCTCCGCCAACGCTGCTTCCGCATCCGCCTCCAACTCCTCCTCCTGTGTGCTGAGACCCGTTTCGAAAATCACTTGGATCGCGCACAGGAAATACCGGTGTTTTAATATACGTTGGAGCGCCAACTAAATCAGCCAATCCGGACACGGACTTGATAACATCATCGGGTAGTTTCAAATCAAATCCCATATTCATAAATGCTGCATAATCAGGAAGATCATAACGATGAGTTATTTTTGCCATGTCGTTTATATATCGTAGCCCACAAATAGTGATGATGCCTATAATAATACATATATAACTTTTATATCAATTTTATATGAATTAGAAGATATTTGAATGAGAATTCTATTATTTGATTCTTTGATTCTTTGATTCTTTGATTCTTTGATTCTTTGATTACCTGAATAAATAAACGAGATCATTCACTTCATGCCCATGTAAAAAAAAACTAGCCAATAATATATCTTCACTATTGAAGACCATTTTTTCATTTACACTCTTCATTTTAATGTCAATTTCGTCATTATTTATAATTCGTTTCATGTTTTCATACAAATTACAAACATGTATGTATACATCAGGTGACATGATCAAAAAATTATCCGGTATGATGTATCTTGGACGATGCATTGATGACAAATATAGTTTCTTTTTTTCTATCGTCGGAATCTTTAAATCGCACGGAAAATCCCAACCATCAAATCTTGTCGTAATTACTACGTCATACTCCGCATTCGATGTTGTTATATGTTGATAAAAGATATCTCGGACTTTGCCTCTACTATATAGTTGGCTAAACACGTTGAATGTATTTATTTGATGAAGAGTAGAACCATTTGAATATGCTTTTGATTGTTTTATCTGTTCGGTTTCAGCGATTACATCCGGGCTCGTTTTATCTAACGGTTTCTCGAAGATATGGAATATCGGATTATATAATTCAAGTAACTTATTTTTTACTTCGTTTTGATTTTTTATATATAACACATTTTCATTGATCTTTCTCCATGGAGAACATTCATACTTGATATTATCGTCGATCCAACAGTGAAAAAAAAACTCATATGTATTTGCGGGATTCCCATCTATTAACCTTTTTAAACATGTATATCCATATTCATAATCTCTCGGCTGACCATACAAACAAATCGCGATCTTCATATAATATCGTGATAAACGTATATAAACCTATATATTTAAACATCTTTAAATCCTTCAAATATTAGAAATGATCATTATTATTCCGATAGGCGGAACAGGCGAAAGATTCAAAGAACATGGTTATAAAAAACCGAAAGCACTGATTCATATTTATGGAAAACCGATTATATCATACGTATTAGATAACTTACAAACATCTGGTATTGATTATGTATTTATTCCGTATAACAAAGAGTATAAAACTTACAGATTCGAGGATTATTTGATGACTACTTATCCTAATATCAAATTCCGATTTTTTTGTCTAGATAACAATACGAGAGGTGCGGCAGAGACGATTGATATTGGGATTTCTCAACTGAATGAAACAAGAGATATCCCAGTTCTGTGTTTAGATAGCGACAATTTTTATAACTGTGATATCATTTCGGAATGGAAGGGGGGAAACTGTGTTTTTTCTTTTGAAGACATAAATGATAATCCAATTTACTCATATGTAAAAATAAACGAGAACGACTCCGTCGAGGAAATAAAAGAAAAAGATAAAATTTCTAATCATGCCTGTACCGGTGCGTATGGGTTTAAATCGATACGTGAGTTAAAAAATTATACGTCAAAAATTATCAAAGAGAATAAAACCCAAAAATCCGAATTTTATACAAGCGGCGTAATTCATGAAATGATACAAAATGGGCATATATTTCAAAATAAAACAGTATTACGGTCTAATTTTATATGTTTGGGAACCCCACTCCAAATGAAATTTTTTTATAACAATTATCCACGAAAAAATTCATTAAATGATGAAATTACCATAAAACAGAAAAGGTTTTGTTTTGACTTGGATAACACGCTCGTAACGTATCCTACAGTAAAGGCCGACTATACAACTGTGAAACCGATCGAAAAAAATATAAGTTTTTTGAAATATTTGAAAAGTTTTGGAAATACGATTATTATTTATACTGCGCGAAGAATGAAAACACATCATGGTAATATCGGAAAAATAAACGCAGATATCGGTAAAATCACCTTTGAAACACTCGAAAAATTCAATATCCCATATGATGAAATCTATTTTGGAAAACCATATGCCGATTTTTATATCGACGATTTAGCGATTAGTTGTTTTGATGATCTAGAAAAAGAGTTAGGATACTACAATCATATAATAGAGCCGAGAGACTTCAACACGATTCAGACCGGATGCGTCAATACGATTATAAAGCATGGTGATTTGAGAGGAGAACGATATTACTATGAGAATATTCCGGTCTCTTTGAAAGATCTATTTCCTATCTATTTATTCGGGAATGACACAACAATTACAATCGAACAAATCAAAGGTATAACTGTTACCGAATTGTATTTATCTGAAATGTTGAATGAAAATACATTTACACACATTTTAAATAGTATCGTTCGGATACAAAGTTGTGACATTTCTTTAAATGTCGATATAAATGATGATTGGTTATATGATAATTATGCGTCCAAACTAATACATAGGTATCAAAACTATGATTATTCATTATTTCATAACAATAAATATATATATGAATCGATACTTAAAAAACTACAAGATTATGAAAGGGATAACAAAGGAGTAAAAAAAATAATACACGGCGATCCTGTTTTTACGAACATTATCATTAACAGCTATGGCAAAATCAAGTTTATAGACATGCGAGGAAGAGTCGGGGACGTATTAACAATATATGGTGATTGGTTATATGATTGGGCGAAAATATATCAATCTATTATTGGGTACGACGAAATTTTACTATCAAAACCAATAAATAAAACCTATAAAACACATATTATTGCCATTTTTAAAAGATACTTTTTGGCGATCGCTTCAAACGAAGATTTCAATCATCTAAAAACAATTACCAAGAGTTTAATATTTACGCTGATACCTTTACATCATAATGAAAAGTGTGTCGATTATTATAACTTACTATTCAGTGAATATTTACATGATGACGATATGTGATAGTATGTCTGTTTCACAACTAACGCGCTATATCGGGATTGTAACCGACTTAAATATATTTTAATATGGTTATTAGACATATTCGTTATTTTTCTTTATCATCAATCTCGTTATTATATCATCGTATGTCATTTAAAGACGATACTCCAAGTTCTTCCGGAACTGATACTCGTACTGGAACTGATGCCGGCTCTGAAACCGCCGCCGACTCTTACCCCGAATTCAAGGTTTGGGAAGATGTTGCCGAAATTTCACCCGATCTTCTTCGAGGTATATACGCATACGGTTTCGAAAAACCCAGCAATATTCAACAAAAATCAATCATGTCAATTATAAACCGTCGTGATGTAATCGCGCAAGCACAATCCGGAACTGGAAAGACCGGCGCATTCACCGTTGCAGCATTACAAAGCGTTGATGTCAATAAAGCAACAACCCAAGTGCTTATTCTTGCTCCTACACGTGAGCTTGCTCGTCAAATTTATGATGTAATTCTCGGTCTTTCAGCGATGATGGCGGGACTTCATATACGCCTTCTTGTCGGCGGAACTTCAACCGCGGAAGATGCGGCGGAGCTTCGAAAATCAATACCCCATATTATTGTTGGTTGTCCTGGTCGTGTATTTGATATGATTCGTCGCAATCATATTCAAAGCTCACAGGTTCATATGTTGGTGCTTGATGAAGCAGACGAGATGCTTTCTGCGGGGTTTAATGACCAGATCTACAACATTTTTCAATACATGCCGTCCGATATTCAAGTCGTCTTATTTAGTGCTACGATGCCTCCTGAATTGTATAACTTGACTGAGAAATTCATGCGAAATCCGGTGAATATCCAAGTGAAGGCTGAACAATTGACGTTGGAAGGTATTCAACAACATTATGTCGCACTTGATGACGATGTTCAAAAATACTTGACGTTAAAAGACCTCTTCAAGACGATTTCCGTGTCCCAGTGTATCATTTTCTGTAATTCAACCAAACGCGTGGCAGATCTTCATGAAGCGATGCTTTTCGATGGTTTCCCAGTATGCTGTATTCATAGTGGGATGGAGAAGGGTGACAATCGAGAGCGTGAAAAGGCCTATCAAGAGTTTAAGGCGGGTGTTCATCGTGTGCTTATTTCATCAAACGTTACTGCTCGTGGTATCGATATTCAACAGGTAAGCACAGTTATCAACTTTGACATGCCGCAAGATGTTCATATTTATCTTCATCGTATTGGTCGTTCGGGACGATGGGGACGCAAAGGTGTTGCGATTAACTTCATTACTCGCCGTGATATGCGGATCAAGAAGGAGATCGAGGCGTATTATGAGACGTCGATTACTGAATTGCCTGTGAATTTCATGGAGGGAATTTAAGAGACGCACGCACACGCACACGCACACGCACACGCACACGCACACGCACACGCAGTCGTATAATATATTATTGAATATAAAGGCATAATGTATTATATTGTAAACCATTCCATGAAAACTGTCGCATTTTTATCTAATAAATTAACACTACGAGGCACCGAGGTCGCAATTTATGACTATGCTCATTATAACGAGACACTCCTAGAAAATAAAAGTATTGTTATTACGCGTGATTATAATCGTATTAAGCATGAATATGACGTTGATAATCAAGCATATGACAAATTCAAACAGAGATTTGATGTCTTTTATTATTCTTCGCAAGCTGATATTGACCAGATTGTAATTAACAATCATGTAACGCATCTGTTTATTATCAAGTCTGGTGGATATGATGGATTATTTTCAAACCATTGTGTTACAATCAATCAATGTGTATTTGATATTTCACAACCACATGGGCAGGTATATACACCGATTGGAGAAACAATCAATCAGCGATATGGTAAAAATTATCCGGTTACACCACATATCGTTACTGTCCCCGAATCCAGCGATAACTTACGGTCTGAATTATCAATCCCTGAAACCGCGATAGTTTTTGGAAGGTACGGTGGAAGAGAATCGTTCGATATTCGCTTTGTTCATCACGCAATACAAGATATTTTACAAACCAGAGACGATATTTACTTTCTATTCATGAATACGCAGCCATTTTATCAGCATAAAAATATAATTTATTTGCCAGGTAATGCGGATATGATGTTCAAACGTCAATTCATAAACACATGTGACGCGTTATTACACGCAAGAGAACGAGGTGAAACATTCGGCTTAACGTGTGGCGAATTTTCAATATGCAGAAAACCGGTTATTACATATGGTTTGTCTATCGAACGAGAACATCTCATCATATTAAAAGATAAAGCAGTTGTATATAATACACCTGCCGAAATCGATCAAATCTTACGAACTTTCACAAAAGACAAATATGATGTCAGCGAAAATGGTTATATGTTTTACACACCTGAAAATGTTATGAACCTAATCAATAAAAACTGTTTAGTATAATTGAGTGTCGGTGCGTCTGTATGGTATGTATCGGTGTGTTTGAATCCATATATTATATTGTTACATGATTACAATATAATAATGAGTTGTTCATTTAGTGTTTGTTCGCTACTAACAGATGTTCGTGAATCTGTAAGTGATATTCCGCGTGATCCAGATGAAGTAAAATCATTATTATTCGAACATTTAGGAATTGGAAATAAGGATTCAAGTAAATGTGTTCAGTCGGATGGAACCACAAAACCCCACGAGATTACTTCTGTATTTCGCGCACCGATCGCTTATACGAACCCGGACAAATTACATGAGTTACCTTCATCCATAATAGAAGATCTAGAAATGTTACAACTTAAACCAACATTTTCGAAATCAGGTTCTACCGTAAATAAATGTGATGATGTTACAGGTGAAAACGAACATAAAACTGAACTCGTAAAAGGTCTTTACCATTACATATTCTCTCCAAAGTCTGTTTATGGAACCGAACATTTACCGATTTGGAGCAAGTATTATACAACCGATATCGAATACTTAAAACATACCCAAACATTACTCGAAATGTTCGACAACGAACTACTTGAACGAAATATTGAACAAAACACGAAACACAAAGATTGTGTCGAAGCATTTTTGAATATGAAAGATACATGGAAGGAGTTCCGTGGAACTGGAAAGCTTCACGACTTCAAAGAAAAATTCAGTTATGTCGAAACACCCTTCCTCGCAAAACTCAATAACTCTTCATCTTTTCTCCAATTTCTAAGCCTTTACAATATCTCATCGCCGGTCATCGCTCTTCTTACACCTTTGATCGTTCTGATCATACCATTTTTCGTTCTTTTAATTCGTGGCTTAGGTGTTTCATTCGCTGAATATGTGGAAATATTGAAGCAGATTATTAGCCAACATTCTGTTGGTAAATTCTTTACGCAATTCGAAACCGTAAATGTCGAACAAAAGATGTATATATTAATGTCCGTCATTTTTTACTTCATTCAGATTTACCAAAATATTATGGCATGTGTTCGATTTTATAATAATATCAAGTTGGTTCATACACATATTCATACAATAAATGGGTATTTAACTGCGACAGGTGTAAATATGAATTACATGATTCAGCTTATTCAAACATATCATCTCTCGACATATGAACCATTTAGAGAGGAGCTCTCCGAGAGATATCGGTTGTTAGATGAAGTCACCAAAGCATTATCTGACATATCACCGTTTTCTGTGAGTGTAAGCAAATTCTTTCAAATCGGATATGTCATGAAGAATTATTATTCGCTCTTTTCACAGACAGACCTGAATGAACTTCTTGAATACAGTTTTGGGTTTAACGCATATATGGAACATCTAACAGCATGTCGTTCATTTGTTATTGAGGGCGTAATTCATAAATGTTCGTTTGTTCAATCACTTGATGATGAGGATTCAAGAGAAAGGGATGTAACAAAACCGGCACCAGCACCAGCACCAGCACCAGCACCGGAACCTGAACATGAAGATGAACCTGAACCTGAACCTGAACATGAAGATGAACCCAAAAAATCGAATGAAACCAACGAAGAAACAACTCAGTCACTACCTCCGCCCCCTGAGCCTGTTGTAGCAAAACAACCGCGTAATGGTATTACCAAGCTATTCGGACAAACCTACGCACCGCTGAACACACATAATCCCGGAAACGTGGTTGCGAACGATGTTACACTCGATAAACAGCTCATTATAACTGGTCCAAACGCAGCTGGCAAAACAACCGTAATCAAATCCACATTATTTAATATTATCATCTCTCAGCAACTTGGTTACGGATTCTATCAAAGGGCCGAAATCAATCCATATGATTATCTACACTGCTACCTCAACATCCCAGATACATCTGGACGCGATAGTCTATTCCAGGCCGAATCACGCCGATGTATGGAAATCTTACATTGTATCATGGACAATCCAACAAAGCGGCATTTCTGTATTTTTGACGAGCTTTACTCAGGAACAAATCCGTATGAGGCAGTAGCAGCAGCATATGGATATATTGATTATATATCGAAAAATCCAAAGGTAGATCTCATTCTTACTACGCATTATATCGAACTATGCCAACTTCTTGAAAAGAAAAACGCGGATGCTATTACAAATCTTCATATGTCGGTATGCCCTGATACTGGCGCGTATTTATATAAGATCGCGGATGGAATATCGACAATTAAAGGCGGTCTAAAAGTTCTCCGCGAACTCAACTATCCAAATGAAATTATCGAAAGCGCAAAACTTATTATTCAGGGGTAGAGCTAGATCTAGTCAGTGCTAAGCGCAGCAATATATCTGCGTAATAACCGATTATAATTATGATAATCTGGATCATTTGTTTCCGTTACATTTTTAAGACTCCGCACATTATTATAAAATGAGATACATTGTTCTAATGTTGGCGACTGTTCAGGTGTTTTTGATACTTCACACAACAACGCATCCAAGTTCAAACGAGCTTGTTGATGATTTTGAGTGAAGTGATATTCATAATATGATACATTTAAATAATTAATGAAATTAGCAAAAAGAGTAACAATTTCATTTATTTTGGCCATATTTATACATCATAAACTTAATTTATTTTTATGCTGTATTACCGCACATAATCGTCGATTTATCTATTGCTACACTTTTCGCAACTCTTTTTATGACTTTCGATATATTTCCATCCTGAGCACCATCTGTTATAATTTTGGATAATTTGAAATACTCGTCATTATCTTTTGTATGACTTATCATGCATTTTGGATGTTGTGCCGCCCATTCTCCCATCAAGCTTACATTTTTATGCTCTACCGCCAGAACCGCATTTGTCATTTTCGCATGGTCTGGTCCATCACACTCCCATTTATCCGCGTCCTTCACATAAAGCGTATCTCGTTTAACATCGCTGCAATGAACCGGGCGTTTATGTAGCTCTGTTTTATTCAGATTTGTAATCAATATATTTGACATCCCTTCAACATAACCCAACTTGCCAACATTTTCAAGATCGTCCGTATTCAGTTGAATCGAATTCACAAAATCTTTCATATTCATCGCGTCTTTACACTTCTCATTTAAGAAAAACTGCATATTAAACGTTTGATTGTAACAATTGGTCATATTATTGTTATTTGTCATATTATTGTTATTGGTAATATTCGCGGATGAAGCGGTTGTCATCGCCGTCATATTCGCTTTATACATCTCCATCATCTGAGTTTTGAATTCATTATTCATATTCATCATTGTATGAATTACATTCTTCAATTCAGTAGTGCTTTCTATTTTCGAGAGATCCTTCGATTTCGTAATACATGACACGCCATATTTCTTATTATGTCGCCACAATCCGGTTCGATTCATATAAGGACGAGAACAATATTTACATTCATATGCCGGCGCCACAGAACCTATGTGGGCGGTCACGTGACCATTTGTTTCGTCCTCCCCATCAGCGACGGGAACGGCATCAACGCCAGCATCGATTTCGGAATCGGTGTGATATACCACATTTTTTTGTTCATCCTCTTCATGGAGGTTAATTTGGATTACTTTTTTGATGGGTGTTTTTTGGGGGTTCGAAATTTCTGAAATATTCAGTGACGGTTTTTGGGGGATGCTTTCTGCGACCGTTCCGCCCCCACCCCCCGAAATGAGACTGTGAATGTAATTTTTACATTTGGCGTTCTCAGAACATAACCTTTGATGCTTTGCTGACAAAAGATGAGTATTAAAAACAGTTTTGTTATTGGTTTTGATGTCACATGTATCGCAATAATACATAATGCGATTTTCAGTCTTGATGGAAATGTTGCCTAAATGGGTGAGGTATATATATGGACGACAAAAAAACGCCCGCCAACGAACGAGAAGGGGGGTCGGACGAAATGTCGAAAAAATTATCGTCACAAATTTTTCGTTGGATTGAAAAAAGTTGTGACTGGTCAGTCACAAATCATGAAAAAATCGTGTTTTAAAAGTTCTACGCAAAATGATGAAAAGGACATTTTTGGACATGTTGCCATTTGTTGCGTGTTTACGCAACATTTTCATCAATTGGCTTATTTTGGCGGGGTTGTAAATATTGTGACGATATATGGTGTTATTTTTTTCTGTTTTCAAACGAAATATTTTTGGCTGAAAAGTGTCCGAACACGGACCTTTGGATTTCCCAACCATGGACTTTTGGGATTCATCGATTTTCATCGTTTTCAAACGAAATATTTTTGGCTGAAAAGTGTCCGAACACGGACCTTTGGATTTCCCAACCATGGACTTTTGGGATTTTATGTAATGAACGAAATATTCGAATTTCAAAGGGAATATTTTTGGCTGAAAAGTGTCCGAACACAAACTGTTGGATTTCCCAACCATGGACTTTTGGCATAAATCAATATAATCGTTTGTTTATAGAATATAACATCGCCAAGTATTATAAATCGAAGATTTCGAGAGATTATCAATGGGCGAATTAAGCTTTTTGACGATCATTGTTAGTTTAGCAGTTTGTTCTTTGTTGGTCTATGGTATATTTCAATATATGAAGGTTCGTTTAACGGTTTTAGAACAATCCCATCGAGAACAAGCCATGATTTTACAGCAATATATAGAAGAATCGTCGTCGGATATTCATCGGTTATATCAAATATCAACAACGCGTTATAATGGCCCAGATAAATCACAACCGTTTCAACCACAAGGAAGTATTATAGTAGAATACGCAAATGACATTCTAAACGAACAACAATCAACCAATGAAAAACCAATAGCATATAACGAACGACATACTATTCATTTAGATACGGCTCTTTTTCAAAATAAAAGAAATAACAATCTTATTGAAATATCGTCGGATAGTGAGAACACCACTGACAGCGGAAGTGACAGCGACAGCGATAGCGATAGCGGAAGTGATAGCGGAAGTGACAGCGGAAGTGATAGCGGAAGTGACAGCGGAAGTGACAGCGGAAGTGACGACAGTAGCATCGCAATCGAATCTGAAACTGTATTCAACGATATAAAATGTGAAAATGTAGCGATAGTAAATGAAGATTCGCATATTAGCGAAGTAAAAACCGTAACTGTGGATTTAGGAGCATTACAAGAACCAGTTGTGGCACCCAAAAAAACAGAAACGAATGTTCTTTCAATGTTATATAAACAAGGACAGCAAACTCCATTACCGGATGATAGTGATTTAGACGATGATCTTTCAACCAACGTTGTTGAAATTCAAGATATCACAATACCTAGTATTACCGCTATGAATGATATCGTTTCGACAACTATTAGCGCGACCACGCACGTAGAACAAGAAGAGACAGCATCAAAGGTAAATTCTACGGTTTCAGCTTTATCGAATACACAAACTACCACATCTTCTCCCCCCGTTCATGTTCCTCTTTCTGCGATGTCAGTTCCGGATCTCAAACTGCTTCTTAAAGAATTATGGAAAAATAAACCGGAAAGGCACGCCGAAATCCAAAAACTCAAAAAGCCAGAATTAATCTGTGCTATAAAACAATTACAACAGTAGTTAGTTTTTTATTCTCATAATATACATAATAATGTCGCACGCACAACCACACTGGGCTAAGAATTACAGTTCAAGTCATAATGTTTATTTCGACTTCCCGCCACTTATGAATGACGGTCGCAATTTCTCTGGTTGGCAACCAGGCAACGCTGTAAATGAATCGATTCGCCGCGCTGAGGGTATCACAACAAATTGGGATTATCGCCGTTATTTAACTACGAATGCGGACCAAATTATGAACATTAACCGGATTGACGCAGTAAATGCGAGCGGTCATGGATCATTTGAAGTGAATTCATATGAACAAGAACATCATCGCAATGTTCCATTTATGTATTCATCTATTATGGATAACAGAGAACCGTTTGGTTATGTCCAGAGCGACTTGAAGGACATCTATCTCACGAGGGAAACACTTCAATCGCGCATGGTTGCGCCAGAAATCACACAAGAACAGATTCTCGCATTTCAACGTCAGCAGAAACAAAATCAGTAACATTTGTCATATTGTAAAATCATAATAAACCCTTATTTGTAATGTTTGTTATATTCTAATTCGAACGAGTGAATACAACAAGCGATGCGAATCATTAGTTTTGATGTTGGTATGAAGAATCTTGCATACTGTATACTTAGTATATCGGATACAATCGCATTCACAGGTGCTTCTGCGACCGACCTTATTCATCATATTTACATCGAGAGATGGGATGTAATCGATTTACGATTCGAGCCGAATCTCTCGACATCCACATCATCAGAAGTTGCTCCGCCTCCTCCGCCGAAACGAACATGTAGTAACGATAATAAGTTGGCAAAATGGATGTTGTTTCCAAAAAATAACGCATCGGGTGAGCCAGCTGTTGTGATGTATTGCACGAAATGTGCCGAGAGATCCAAATATAAAATACCATCCCGAGAGATTTTACCGATCAAACGCAAACCCGAACTATTATTAAAAAAGAAACTGGGCGAACTCATGGATATTAAGGCGATTTTATGCTCCACCGGGTCATCGCAATCTCTCGACACCTCCGTGAATCTGAAACTTCGGAAATCCGACCTTATCGAAGAAATCAAAACGACGATGTCGAGAGATTTTATGGAACCATTCGATGAGCAAAAGTATTTGAATTATATCTCTGGAACCGCACAAACTACCAGCGCCGCAACGACCAAACCTAAAAAGGCAAACTATATATATGCTCACGACCTGGATTTAATCACATACGGCCGCAATATGATGAAACACCTTGATATAATACTAGCCGAATGTAGTGGTCCGATTGACATGATGATTATCGAAAATCAAATCAGCACACTCGCCTCTCGAATGAAGACCTTACAAGGCATGATTACTCAGTATTTTATTATGAAACATATTCCGATGATTGAGTTTATATCCGCATCATGTAAGTTGAAACTTTTCACAGACACACCGTTATCTCATCATGACGCACATGCAGACCACGATGATATATGTATCGACGCATCAACGTATGCCGACCGTAAAAAATCAGGAATTGCTGTATGCCGCTCACTCGGTGAAATCTCTCGAAAACATAAATCAGACTACGCAAAATGGATACCTGTATTTGAAAATCATAAAAAGAAGGATGATCTTGCGGATTGTTTTTTACAAGGATTATGGCGGGTTCATTTATTACACACCACTGATTGAAAATAGTTAGTTAAATTCCAATTAGTTTATATGAACATGAATCATGAATATGTAAATTTATTCACGGTTGTTCATTTTGTATTATACGTTATGTTTGGTATTTTATTTCCAAATCGGTTTGGTATTGCGGTTGTAGTATCTTTGTTATGGGAAATCGTTGAAGGATATGCGGCCCAACAACCATTTATATATCCATTACTACAAAAATACTGGTTTATTCCTGAAAAATATTGGAATGAAGGTATTTCTAACAAAATAACCGATATTGTCGCCAACCTCACAGGTTATTATATAGGAAGTGTAACAAAATATAAAGATCAAGTATTTTGGATCGCTTTTATTATATGGATATCTACTGTTACGTATTCAAAATATAGTGCGGTATGAATGAAATATAAAAGTATATATGTTATTCATACAATTTCAGTATAAAGATTGTTGTCGTAGTTTCTATATCATAAAAATCAGATGGCGGAAGAAATCGATTTAGGAGCGTTGGATACGATGCCAACATTTACGTTTGGTGGCGGCGGTGGCAGTAAATCATCTGGCGGTGGCGGCAATTTTGGTGGCGGAATCGAGCTACTTATGAACAATAAATTTAAGGATAGTGACCGTAAAAGTGGCGGCGGCGGAGGCGGTGGTGGTGGAGATATCGATTTGAGTGAATTGACGGCACTTGAAAATGAATTGAATGATCTCAGTAATGTAGGTAATTCGAATCATGAATCGGTAAGTGGCGGTGGCGGTGGCGGTGGCGGTGGCGGTGGTGGCGGTGGCGGATTTTTGAGCGGAATATTCAATCTAAGT
>Ga0255211_1000228_pt1 | contig 21123 bp, 18 predicted proteins | sample Miss_Yuk_RepB_8d_FD_183036 | JGI IMG/M metagenome (GOLD analysis project Ga0255211, IMG submission 183036) | Freshwater microbial communities from Mississippi River, Louisiana, United States - Miss_Yuk_RepB_8d | ecosystem: Environmental > Aquatic > Freshwater > River | place: USA: Louisiana...
CCACTCCCGGGAATACCCGTGAGCAAATAGTTCTTCTTATACGGAATCCCGAACTCGTCATATTCCTTTTCTTTCGTCAGGAACTCTTTAATATCGGTGCGAAATTTCTGTTTTAATTTGTCATCGAAATAAACGGTGTCGAGGGTGCGCGACGGGATTTTGTTATACCGCATCCATTCGCCATATTTCGTCATGACAAAGATGTGGAGCTTCGACTCGTCCTGTTCGTTGTTTTCAAGGAAGTTGTCGCTTTCGCGGTAAAAGTGGTGGAAGATTTCTGGTGAATCCGTGAGAATTGTCATGGATTCGAACTTCTCTGCGCCATCATGAGTGCCGACTGTTCTATCTTCTTGGCGGTATGATATTCGGAATTCTGTTGTTTTCTCCGGGTCGGTTTTTGTCGCTGGGACCGTATATTTGTATTTGTATTCACCGTAACCCATCTGCGCATAGCAAAAATCGTCCTTGTCGTATTTATAAGGTCGTCGGCGGAGTTTGATTGGAGTCGGTGGTTGCGTTGCGGGGTCATCGGTAGTCGGAGCCAAATACACCAAATTGTTTATTGTATGATACACATAAAGTAACATCTGATTGATGATGGAAGAGTTCTCAGTATAATATTTGTACTGTCCTATGGGCATTTTTTTCAGGTCGATAACCAGTTTCGCCGGTGGTTGCTCTGTTCCAGCTTCGCTGTCGGTGTCGCTTGATTCTTGCGGTTTAAGCATCGAATTAGTGATTTTGTATTGTTCGCTATTTTTTGGAGATTGGGAATCAGCACGTTCGAGAGACATCAGCTTGGTTATGTCGTTATATACCATACATGAATTACGTTTATATGCTATATTGACCGATAGAAATCGGGCAAAAACCGATAGAAATCGGTTTAAATACTAACCCATTATGTTTATTACACGAGTCGAATCCTACATTCAAAATGTTGGCTTTTCAGCATCCTCTCAAAGATATACCCGCACAGACACATACGCACCCCCTCGCCCATGGAACTAGTATCTACAACACACAAAATGATCTTCTTCTTCATAAAGTCCTTCGATTCTACCATGAAAACGGCGGTGAAAATATGGAGAAAATGCTTGCCGTCATTAACGGAACCACAAATATATCTCTCCGTATTATGGACTGGTTTGTTACGAATTACTCGAAGAAGCATTATACAGTATATGACCTCGAAGGCAGCGGAACACCACCGAAACGATTCAAGGTGTATGTTGATTATAAGTTGAAGCTTCGCGCATATTCGAAAAAACGTTTCGACCCTTTCTGTCGTTGGGAGCGAATCAACGTTCCTCATATGGGCGGGACCACTTATATTCAAACCACACTTGGGCAGTTGAATTTTTTTAAATGGGCGATCGAAAATCAGGTGCTTCGATATATCCACGAGAACTATTCGGTCATCGAGTCAGACATGAATATTCGGAATAATACATCGCGTAAGATGGCCAAATCGCATCAAACTTCTTCGACAACCGTAGATGGAAGCGAAATAAAAGTCGATGAACCTACCGAAACCGTCGCAGCATTAGGTACCACAGAGACAGAGACAGAGACGTCAAAACCGAAAAACCGGAAGAAACGGGAAGAACTGTCATCATCAGCTACCAAAAGTATTAAGAAAGAATTCGTAGATATTGTGATTACGTTTAATTGAACCGAATAATCGTCCGTAAATTAGATAAAAACAAATAATATTGTTAGTATAACTAATAAAATTATTTATTGTGTTAATTCTAAAAATGGGTAACCAAGTTAGCCTCGTTCCAAAAGTAAGTTATGAAGATATTCAAATGGTCGTATATCGAAACTCGCACGTTCAACATTCGACGTTGTTAATCAATACGCTACCTCCGAGTCTCCAACACTGTCTTATAAAAACCACGCTGGATATTCGTTTTGAAGAACGTGTTGTAAATGCGCTTATTCACAAATCTCCAGACATTATGATCGTCGTTTATGGTAAAAATTCAAATGATATTACGATTCTACATAAATATGACCAATTGGTGAAACTCGGATTTACGAATGTTCATATTTACACCGGAGGTATATTTGAATGGATGCTTCTTCATGAAATCTATGGAAAAGAACTATTTAAAATAACGAAATATGAAATCGATATTCTGCGTTATCGTCCGAAGTCTGTATTGCTGGCTGCGATGGCGGGGGGTGGAAGCGTTGGCGGATTTATTGAAGATGGGGGAGTTGGCGGTGGCGGCGAAACGCGACATTCGAGAGATTTCAACGATCATAATAACGATGATGATTATCGTATTCATATTCCGGATGAGACAACTGGTAACGAAGATAATGCCAACGGTGCCGGAGGCGGTGGCGCAGGAATTATTACATCTGGTCTGAAATGGTTATTCGGATCATAACAAAGAATATAAACATCGCGATATATAAATGATTATAAACACACACACGCACATCACATACACACACATCACAAACGCCCACGAATGAAAATCTTTGTTCATCATTATTCGAAACTCATCAGTCGAAAACAACATATTATACGACAGTTTGAAAGACACGGAATCACCGACTACGAGTTCATCGAGAAGTTCGACAAGGACACAATCGCTGACGAAGAATGCCCTGAATTCAGCCGCGATTATATCACCAAACGTCGAACCGAATTATCGCTTCATTTGAAGCACCTTTATTTATATCGGTTAATAGTTCAAGAGAATTATGATGAGGTTCTCGTTTTTGAAGACGACGTCATTCTCTCAACAGGGTTTTTAGATACCTTATCGCGATACATGACACAATTGCCGAAGGATTATGACATGTTATTCATCGGTGATGGTTGTAATTTACATATTCCTAGAAGTCAACAAGTTCCGAATCAATATATTTATGAGAAATGCCTTCATGAGACAGCATGGGGTGGCAACGGTGCTGCAAAATGCACCGACAGTTACATCATCAGTAATCAGTGTGCGAAAAAAATATGCGATTATGTCGCGGGATTGACAAAGAAAATCGATTTGCCGGTTGATTGGTGGTTGAACGAAGTCGCGAGAGATCTCAGGTTGAAAGTATATTGGGCAGAGCCAACGATTGTTACACAAGGTTCGCAAAATGGGATGTTTCAAAGGACGATTTAGATTTATCTTATTTTAATTCATTTCATACGAATGGCCTTTTGGTAAGTTCATCAAAAGTCCATTCCTTCTTCTTCTCACCGTGATATGGTCGCGCCCAACCTCCATGTATCAATATGTCGGATATACTTTCACCAGTTTCTAGATACAAATCACCTAACACTCTTCCGCCATATTTATCCCAATCACGAATACAGATTTTGGCGATATTTTTCGGGAAAAGCGATCTCATATAATCTCGGACTTTTATCGCCGCTTGGCGTTCTTCCGGTAATCTACCCTCTCCCTGTTTTATCTCTGGCGTATCAATACCAAGAATACGTAATGAAAATCGCACGGGAACATCGCCAAACAATACAATAATCTTTACGGTATCTCCGTCATATATTTCTTCGATTCTTGCGTGTTTGAATTCATTCTGGAAAGGCACTTTCGGCACCGTCTTTGGGTCGATTGATTCAAGGCGGACTAGTTCGTTCATTTTATGCGTTTGTCGTTCGTATAGTATATACACACGTTGGCTTTATTACCGTTCAAACCTACGGACGCGGGTGTGGTGCTGATTTTGCCTATGACGAGAACATCTTCGTATAATACGCAAGGTCTAATTTTTCATATTTGAGTTCATTCTTATCACGTTTGTCCTTGAAATGAGACAACGTTGTAACCAATAATTGTAATGAAATGTCTGACCATTTCTCTACAATAAGCACAGGTAATCCTTCAAATAATTCGTTGAATACAGATGTACGCACGATAGGGATACAACCGCATAATAATGCTTCCCATGTTCGATGACAATCCATTCCATTTCCGAAAGGCGACAAAACGAATGCGAACTCGGTCATGTTTCGCCATGTTTGTGTTCGAGGAATGAAAGTGGTTTGCTGAGAGATAAGTTCGGCGGGTATCTCTCGAATCGCGGTTACACGATCGTTGAAACGGTCAGGGCACAACATAACGTTTGAGTATATACGTATTTTACGCTGATGAAACGGTTTCATGCCTTCGCGGATTTCACGAATAAGGGTGTGTTCTTGTTCTACTGGTGTGGTTCCTTCATACGATTGAGTCCCTTCTTTGGCGACCCATGGATGCCAAGGTTTCGCGCTAATCGTATGATAATCTAACCCGATCGGTATTTGACGCAGTTTTTGTGTTACTTTTTGTATTGCGTCTTCGAGTGTTTTCGGCGCATCACTTGCTTTAAAAACCGCCGCATTTGCCGCCCAAAGTTTGGTTGTTTTCTCTATTAGAAACGTGCGACACGCTTGAATATCCATGTTCTGAGAAAATAATCCACACATATTTGGGTGAAGCATAAACATCGCGAACATATTATGCTTATCTCTCGGCAACGCTTCATGAAACATCGTTAGGTCACCGTCGCCGCATACGACATAATACGGGATCATTATATTAGAAGCGTAATTTTGTAAAAAATTCTGAAATGCGTCGCAGCATACGTAGATGGATACAGGGGCCTGGTTGTGGTGGTGCTGGCGATAGTTTTCTTGTTCAGAAATAAAAATACGAAGATGTTCAAGGTCATTCGGGTTACTTGATGTCGGATTCGCAGACCGGATTTTACACGATTTTAATAATCCACGACTAGATACGAATTGACAATCATTTTCATCGTATGTTAATGACATATAGTAGTATATTATTCAATATGGACAGTAATGTTTAATTTGTTTAACGCATGGGTGAAAAAGAATATCACCACTCTCTTATAGCATTAATCCATATATAAATTCAGTAATACGTTCCATACGTTCCATCATCACATTCGATGTTTTATTCATATCTTCGTTTGCCGGCAATTCAAGAAGTGGACAGTTTCTTCCACGAATCCAATCTTCGTGGTATTGATGACACCTCTCAATATAATCAGCTTGTATCGTTTCTCCGGACCGTGCACGTTTGTGAATACGTTCCAAGCAAACATCCGGCGAAGCATGAATATACACGATCCCTCCCAACGGAACATCGGTGAGAAATTCGTCAAACCACATTGTATAAATCTGGAACTCGTCATGTGAAATATCTCCCGCATCATACAACATTTTTGCGAAAACATTTCTATCGGTTTCAACACTCCTTTCGGTAATAATAAGCTTGATTTTTGGATCCTTCACGGCCTTGCGAAGTAAAGAAAGACGCGAAATATACGCCATCATCTGGAATTTAAAGGCGTTGGCACGAATATTCTTGTATAAATTCGTCAGTATATTCACGCCGTGTTCGTCACATACCTCATTCCATAATGCCACAGGTTCGTCTAAAAAACAAACCTCTTCTTCAAACGATGTTATATTTGGGAATAGTGGCGCCTTTTCGCGGCCGACAGACGTATCAATTTCATTCCTCAAATATTGTTCATATTCTTCACATGTAGTTGACTTTCCAGACCCGATATTCCCGTCAAAGCTTATAATAAGAGGAAGAGGCATATGGTAATATATATGAACTTTATAATATAAATTAGGTTTATACACTAGTCCGTTTATATTGATTGTAACTTTAAACTCAGGGTTATTTTTAAATCAATTTTATTACATATGACTAGTAAATGCTTATTTTTTATAAAACTGTAAAAGTAATGGTAGATTCTATGACTGTTGTAAAGAATAAAAATGGAAGATGATATAAATGCTAAGAATATAAAATATATATTTCATATTTTGAAATTTTAAATTTTTGTATTTCAAACTACTAAGTTTATATATTCCATATGATATCACATAGGCTAAAATAATACACACAATTATAAATACAACATGATATATTACAAACATAAATATATACATTTTACTTTCAACAGTATGTTTGTTAAAATCTGGAAAAGAATTTATTAATACCTTGTCAGAACCTTCATAACTTTTTTCTCCATGAATACGATAAATCATAGGGTGACAACTTCCAGTATAGATGGTAAAAAATAATTTAAAATTAGTAAATAGCAGATATAACATATTAGGTTCAATTTTCATGTCTTTCGCTAAATCTTTTAAATAAAAACAACCGATTACAAGTGTGTTAATATTATCATTTGTTAGGTTCAGTACATCATAGTTTCTATAAAAAGGGCGTCTAATTGTATATGATAATCTGTTTTCGAAATACATTTGAACCCACCAACTTTGCATTTCAGCAATTGCCGCGATGCTTCCCATTGTTGGTCGTGCAAATCCTATGAACGCAATATTTGATGTGTTTTTTGGTATAATTTTTTTGATAAATTCATCATTATAAATTGACTTTTTTAAAAATGGAAAATATTTTTTATACCCTGTGGCACATACAATAATATCTACATTTTCTATTATTTCTTCTTTTGTATATACAGTATTTCCAATAATTTTATCAGGGTAATAAACTACATTTACTTTATCGTCGAACATGTCTATCATAAATTCGGTTCGTTTAACCACATATTTCAAAAATAAGTTATCAGGAGTTTTATTTATATCGCATAATTTACTATGACTATGATTACATTTTCCACGACATTCATAAAATGCAAGCATCGATCTACCATACTCATGCCAAAAATAGGACATCGGTTCCGGTAAAGAATACTCGATATAACTTAAATGTGCGTCTGTTGGATAATTATTTAAACTCAACAGGTGTAATAACTTACTGCGAGCAATATCATTTTCTGTGTCGGTGTTAAGTTTTTTATTCTTTTCAATAATTTTTTCAAGCCTGTCTATGTTTTCTTTAAATTCTGCACCAGGAGGGAACCATTCTATATAATCTTTTGAACTGTAATATAATTTGTTTGTATTGGTAGAAATAATATGCCCTATATCATATGCTGATTCTCCACCCCCTAATAATAGTACCTTTTTATTATTAAATTTATTTTTCCAATCCATTTTATTCATATTTCTATAAACTGATTCTGTATGAATAATCTCACCAGTAAAATTTTTTATTATTTCTGGAAATTTTGGGGTTTGATTCAAGCCATTACATACAATTAATTTTTTAGATATTAGTTTTTTTGTTTCATAATTATTAACATATTCGACTACCCATTCACTATTTTCATTTTGTTCGCAATTAGTTACATTTGAACCATACATGATATGCTTTTCCAAACCAAATTTACTTTTATAGGAATTTAAATAATCAACATATTGTTGAATAGTAAACCAATCTGGAATATCTTTACTCATAGGGAAATCACTAAAACAACTCATATATTTTGAAGAGCTCCAATAAAAATAGTCCTTTTCTTTAATGCTTGAAAACAACCCATTACTGCTATTGTTTTTTTCTAAAACAACAACATTATAACCTTTCTCTATGAATGTTTTACAAGTAGTCAATCCGCTTTGACCTGAACCAATTATACAAATATCACAAATCATCGTGGTATTATATAATTATATAATTATGTAATTTTAATAATATTGATATGTATATTCAATAATAACTGTATGAAGATGATAAGAATCTAATTAAATTCTCATACATGTAACTTTGTCTGTAATACTTTTATGACTAAAATTGATTTAAAAATAATTTACATTTATTAATGTATTGTTCATAAATCAAATGTCAGGATCAGATTCAACACTTTGCCAAGTGAAGCTTACAAGCGAGGAATGGAATGGAATCGAAATTATGGAACCCGACGCAGAAATGCGTATCTTGAAACTCATTATCGACGGTTTTCATAATGTGAATCATGTTTTCAATCTTCACATGTCACTTATTTCACGACTGAAAATCGCGATTACACCTGAGATCGAGGATCATTTGTTTCATGAATATTTCAAAAAACGGGTTGAACGCATACTCAGTTTGCTTGACACAGTTGTTGACGCCGTCGCTGCTACGGGTTCTAGTGGCAAGAAGTTCGAAATACGTGCGAGATCGAAAAATACGTTGAAAAAGGTGGATTTGATGAGAATTCAGAATATGAATACTACATTCGGGGGTTCTGGTGATACGTTCGATCATCACATTATAAATACGATTGAATCGATTGTTGAAACAAAGAAACCAACATTCAAAGACGGTGAAGACGGCGGTGCGGCGAGTCCAAATGAATGGATGAAACATTATTATACGCTGAAACTTATGCTTCACAAGTCTGTGGTCGGTGTGAATTCACATATTATTGATTTTGCCAACTACGTCGTCGAGGTGTTAAAGAACCAAGTTCAACTTATCGGTTTCATTCGTAATGCTTACCGGTTTATCGAACAGAATGATGCTGTCTTCAAATATGCTGATTACCAATTATATGATCATCAAAAACAACTATTTACGGTTGCGAAACGACCAGAATCAAAGTTGATTCTATATATCGCACCCACGGGCACAGGAAAAACACTATCGCCACTTGGTTTATCCGAGAAATACAAGATTATATTTGTGTGTGCGGCACGGCATGTAGGCTTGGCGTTGGCAAAGGCAGCGATTTCGATGAAGAAACGTATCGCATTCGCATTCGGTTGTAGCAACATCGACGACATCCGTCTTCATTATTTCGCGGCAAAAGAGGCGATACGTGACAAACGTAGTGGACGTATTCGTAAAGTCGATAACAGCATCGGTGATAATGTCGAAATCATGATTTGCGATATTCGATCGTATTTGCTTGCCATGCGGTATATGATGGCGTTTCATCCGCTGGATCAACTTTTGATGTATTGGGATGAACCAACAATATCACTCGATTACCAAGATCATGTTCTTCACCCGATTATTCATCGCAATTGGAGCGGAAATATGATTCCAAATGTTGTATTATCATCAGCTACGATGCCGCGTGAGGACGAAATAATTGATGTGATTCAGGATTTCAAGATAAAGTTTCAAGATAAGGGCGCTGACGTATATAGTATTATCAGTCATGATTTCAAGAAGTCGATACCTATTGTGAATCAGGGCGGGTTCATCGAGCTGCCGCATTATATGTTTGGAGAGGATTATGACCGGGTTCTGGAATGCGTGGAACACTGTAAAACATACAAGACGCTGATGCGATATTTCGATTTACGAGAGATTTTGCGGTTTATTGCGCTGGTTACAAAACCAGTTAAAGACGCAGATGAGAGCGACGACGATGACGAGAGCGATGATGACCAGAACGATGATGACGAGATCGAAGATGGTGATCAACGTGAAAAAACACATGCTCACGATCCAGATACAGACGACAACAAAGGCTTGATCATCACATCACAGCGATACCTCCCGGAAAATATGTTTGCTGATATCGGTGAAATCACAATGACAAGCATTAAGGAATATTACTTACTCCTTCTTGAAAATATACGCCCGAAATATTGGGGTCGTGTCTATGAAACACTCATCAGCGTTCGTCGGCCAAAATTCGAGTCTGTCATCAATCTTTCCACGAGCGACGCTCATACACTCACGGATGGACCAACAATTTATCTTACAGAAAACGTCGATAAAGTCGCCGCATTTATGCTCCAAACCGCGAAAATTCCTAGTGTTGTAATGAGCGATATCATGGAAACAATCGACTTTAATACTCGTGTTATCGAAGAAATCACAAAAACCGAAAAGCTGATTAAAGATCTAGAAGGTGAATCTGCGGAGACCAACGGTGGTGGGACTAGCACTAGCGGTGCTGACGAGAAGAAAACAAGGAAATTCACATCGGACACACGCGTGAATCCAGAAACAGAACGACTTCATATGAAAGTGGAAGAGTTGAAGAAATCGGTGAAATATACTGCGCTTCATGAACTGTTTGTTCCCAATAGGTTGGAGCACCTGAAACGTTGGACGAAGCGCACCGCAATCACGAATGAATTCACGTCGTTTGTGGAAGATGAAGTAGTTGAGCAGATTATGCTTTTGAACGTCGCCAATCACTGGAAACTCCTCCTTCTCATGGGCATTGGTGCCATCACGAACGCAACAGATCAAAAATACACCGATATTATGAAGACGCTCGCTAAGCATCAGAAATTATACCTCATTATTACAGCAACAGACTATATCTATGGCACGAATTATCAGTTCTGTCATGGATATATTGGCAAGGATTTAGAGGGAATGTCGCAGGAAAAGGCGATTCAATCGATGGGGCGTATCGGGCGTGGTGCGATTCAGCAAGATTATACAATTCGGGTGCGTCATGACGCGATATTACACCATATCTTCACCGCAATTCGAAGTTCGGAGAAGCCGGAAGTGTGCGCGATGAACCGGTTGTTTGTTACGGATGCCGACTAAACATCTCTTCAATCAACTTTTCTAGTGTATCATATTCAAATGTCCATTTTAACTTTTCCCGCGCTTTTGTCGCATCACCTAATAAAAACTCGACCTCACATGGACGGAAATATTTCGGATTTATTTTTACTCGTGTGATGCCGGTGGCCGCATCTTTACCGACTTCATTTACGCCTTCGCCACTCCATTCGATCGTAATACCTTTGAATGCGAATGCCTTTTCGATAAATGCGCGAATCGTCTGCGTTTTTCCAGATGCGAGGACGAAATCTTCTGGTGGTTGCTGCTCCTGCTGTGGCTGCTGAAGCATGAGCCACATACCATATACATAGTCCTTCGCATGTCCCCAGTCGCGCTGACTGTCAATATTCCCCAATTCAATACACTCCTGCGTTCCATTTAGAATATTCTTGATCCCACTTACAATTTTCATCGTTACGAAGTTCTCTACTCTACGACTACTTTCATGATTGAATAAAATTCCATTTACTGCATATAATCCGTATCCTTCGCGATAGACTTTCGTAATATAATGAGCATACACTTTCGCGGCGGCATACGGTGAAACCGGATTAAACGGTGTATTCTCATTTTGCGGGGTCTCTTTTACCGCCCCAAACATTTCACTTGTTCCTGCTTGATAAAATCGAATCTTGTTTTTTATGGATGAGGGCAGCGTTCGTATCACCTCTAGGATGCGTAACACACCTGCTCCATCAACATCATTCGTATATTCAGGGATTTCAAATGAAATTGCGACATGGGATTGCGCAGCGAGGTTGTATATTTCAAATACTTCAAAGTCGGGGTGCGTTTGTATAATATTGTGTATAAAATTCGTTAATCCAGTTGTATCGGTCATGTCACCATAGCGCAGGTTTAGTTTATCGCGAATATGCTCTATTCTTGTGTGTGAAAATAGCAACGATGTTCTGCGGACAATACCAAACACTTTGTATCCTTTGTTGAGTAATAATTCGCTTAGGTATGACCCATCTTGACCGGTGATTCCGGTAATAAACGCAAGTTTTGACATAGTATCTATTATTTATATTTCAAGTTCTTTATATGAAATATAATAGAGTATATTATATCACGATATATCATAAAACATTCATGTCTGCTACCGCATCTGCTGCTTCTCGTCCTCCTCGCCGCACCGCCTTGCTCGTTGGTATCAACTACAACGACAATCCTGACGCCACCTTAAACGGCTGCTACAACGATGTCGTAAATGTTTCGCAGTATTTACGCACCACGTTAGGGTATGACTCTGCGGCGATCACCATTCTTACCGATGGAAACCGTGGTGCCGCGGGTGCCGGAACTGCGTCGGCTGTCCCACCTACCCGCCAAAATATTATCGCCGGTATGACCGCCCTCGTCAGCGGAATGGTCGCCGGTGATGAAGCCATCTTCCATTTCTCAGGCCACGGGTCGCTGGTTCGTGATACAAATGGCGATGAAGCCACCGGCCTCGACTCATGTCTTTGTCCACTCGACTATAACGCACCCGCATCCGCCGGAGGTGGTATCATCACCGACGATGAAATCCGCGCACTTCTCGTGAATAAGGTGCCTCGTGGCGCGCGTCTCTATGTAATTCTGGATTGCTGTCATAACGGAACAGGGTGTGATGTCCGATATAAATACGAGGATTTCAGTATCCTTCTTCGACCCCCTTCTGGTCGCAATCCCGCCATATGGCGCACGCAGCAGAAAGCGTTTGTTCAAAGCAAATATACCGACACCGCGGGCGATGTCTTTATGATCAGCGGCTCACGTGACGAACAAACATCCGCCGACGCATATATTAACAACGCATTCGCCGGAGCACTCACCTATGCGGTATTCTCGATTCTTCGTGCCAATCAATCCACCATCCGCACCTATTCATGGAGTGCGCTTCTTCGCGATGTTCGCCATTTTATGCGCGTCAATAAGTATTCCCAGATTCCGCAGGTGATGACCGGACAATTAATTTCTCCGGCACAACCGGTTTTTGCCATCGGGGCGGCGGCAGCGGCCGGAAGTAGGGGGGTGGAATCTAGCGGATTACAACTGACTTCCGGTTCGGTTAGTGTAGTAACTGCGGTGAGCGGCAGCGGCAGTTCTAGGGGGGTCAGCGAATCACCCTCTACCTTATATTTGCTGTCATCAAGACCGAAATCCGGTATGACGTCACGCCGAGCTCGCATTCAGTTTTTCGCATGAAGATAATTTATAAGATTGTATGTCGTGGTGGTTTCCCCGAAAATTTTTTGATAACCATGATGATCATGGTGATCATGAATGTATTCTAAAAAAATTGAAATGTTTTTTTTACAATACGTCAAACACAGCGAATCAAGCAAAGAACAATACGAAACAAGAAATGGCTATGAATGTGAATGCGAATACTGGTGTCAACCCCAATCTCGAATCCCTTATGAGGGTTATCGAAGAAAATCAAGGCAAAATGTCAGAAGGTGAGTATTTGGAAGCGATGAATGCTTTATGCGCACTACACCGTGAACATGAGCAACATCGTCAGCAGCAAGCACGTGCTCCGGCGGTCGTCGGTTCAATCCCGATTGGTCGTCCTCCTTCTTACGCGGCATCTGTGCCTTTGTTTGCGTCGTCGGTTCGAGTGTTGCCACCTGGTATGGAAGGAAATCTCACGGAACAAAGGGCATGGGAACGTGTTAAAAATTACCACCCTGACCCTTTTCAGAACCGAATTTCTGCGGAAGAATGGATGCTCATGACATATGAAAATCGATTTCGTCTTGTCCGTGAAGCGACAGATCATTATGCCAGCAAACAAGAGTCACTACATTGCACACCAGACCCAAAGGTTTGCCCCTTCATCACAAGACATGCCGTCGGTTGCTGGAGTATGGAAGATAATGGTGAGACGAAATGGGAATGTGTATGCGGCTACACCGGAAAAGTGAAGAATTGGAAGAAACACGAACAAAGCGAGCGTCATCAGGAGTGGGCAAGACATCGCACTGTGAGCAGGCGAAAAATCGAGAAAATGAAAGCGATGATCAACGACGATGAAGCCGGCAACTTTATCCGGTTTGCGTGTTATGCGCCAAACCCACGAGGACTGTATCCCGGCGGTATTCGTATTTACACGGTTTGGCAGGACAAAAACGAATGGACAAATCCTGAGATGTTTGACGATATTCACCGTAACCCGGTTCCAGTCGTTCACTTGGATGAACATGGCAACGTTGGTGACACCACGACAACGTGGTTTGTTCATCGCAGAAACATTTGGGCCAGGCAGTATGTTCAGTAAAAATAGTAAGTGTGTGCGCGTTGTGTGTGTAAAAGAGGTGCGGGTATGCCTCATTTTTTATTGAACTTATTACTATAACAAAAAAGTGTTAGATCACACACACACACTACTTCATTTACAAGCGTTGATGCTCGATATATTTACCTATGATTTTCCGCATCGCCCTTTCACACAAATCAGCACTCTCGTTTTCTTCTTCGGTGTTTGCCCCTACTGATGCTGCTGATTTGGTCGCTTCCACCGACTGTAAGAATTTTACAGCCCCAAACGCCTGTTCGTAGGTTGGCGGCATCGAACGAATGATGTAGAATGATGCGTCACGGATTGGTGTATCGTCCCAAATCACCTTTCGCATGAGTTCCCAATGTTCCTGAACCATCTCTTCGTACTCGGTTCTCGGTTTTTTTTCGAACCAGCTGTCTTCGTTCTCGATAAGCATCACGAGCCGGAAATCGTTGGTGTAATGTTTGTGATCGCCGGCCATTTCAATCCAGATTCGCGATGTTTTCACGTATTTTTCTTCGTATTCTTCATGTCTTTTCTGAAGAGCGGGAGGGATCGGTTTCTGCCACCTCGGTGTATATGAATCGGTCAGACACACAAGCGGAAACCAGTCGATACTAAGTGTGCTTCGGTACGATGAAATCTGGCACGGGTCGGTCTTCAACCAGTGTTCGCTCTTGCAGTAATAAGGCGTGTGTCCAATTTCACCGCAACGGGAGCACTGTTGTTGAAGCAATACTGGGCATGTGATTTTTGAACCAAATTCCGGCCCGCTTTTCGTATAATGCGTCTTACAGTCTTTGAGGGGGAGTCCGCGATCGCGACAAAACTTACAGAAAGGACGTCGCATTTTCGTTGATTTGGTCTGGGTTCGGCGCGTTGTGGTTCGCGCAAGGTCAGCTTTTTGTTCATCTTCAACACGGTTTGCTTCTGTTTCATCATTCCAGATATTCTTGAAACGTATTGGGCAAAATGTGTCATAAAATGGAATTGCATCATTCAATTCGCTTTCGGAAATTTTTTTCAAACGGTATGGTGGGAGTTTCGCCATATCCAAGCGGCGGTATTTGGGCTGAGGAATCGTCATCATGTTCGTCGTGGCAGTCATCGTTGTTTCTGTTAGTAACTCTGTGAATCTAGACAAATCAAAAAAAAACATTTCAATTTTTTGTATCCGTTCCAAGTCACATTGATCTCATTCATAATTTCATTCTCATAAATTATTTACATACATTCATATGCGTCTCCGTCACTCGAATCACCAGAACACGATGAAGGTTGATGTATCGATTTCTTAGGCTTGCCGTGCTCCCAGACCCCTTCAAATATAACAATTTCGCCTCCATCGCCGGACTTTTGAACATGAATTCCATAACCATGAAGCTTGTCATTTTCCCACGTTCCTGCGTATTCATGCCACTTTGCGAAATGAGCATTTTCGACAGCTTCGTCGCTGGTGTAGTTTTTTAGAGGTATTCCATAAACAAATGCGGGCGTACGAAGAGTTCCACGTCCATGACGTAAATGGCTCAAACATATGTCGTTATTTCCTGTGTAGTTTGGGTTTTCACACATATTTCCCATATAAACGGCCCCGTCAGGGTAACTGTATATATACTCAGGAGCACGTCCATGTTCAACTTCTTGTTGTTCTTGTTGTCTTGCCATTTTTTCTCTTTTCAAAAAGTCAACAATCGCAGGTTTAAGATAATATTGATCACACTCCATAAAGGCTGAGATACATCGGATCCACAAAAACATTTCAATTTTATTCATAATATAAGAAAAATATACAAGAATAAAAAAGAGTTAGTTCATAAACACATATACATATTTATCTTACCGGTCTCTGGTCTTTCATATCGTTGTCTCTCCCCGTCGCATGTTTGATTCACTCACCGCAGGCGAACGGCATCTGGCTCTGGTCGTCGCACATCGCGATGAAATCATGTTCTTTGCTTGAAGTCAAGTTTGCCATGATGACGTCTTGAAAGAACTCGCGGGTCATTTGTTCTGGGTCACAGACAAATGGTTTCTCGGTGTCTTCATCCCCCCAGTTTGACGCGTGGTTGAGATTGACTTTGCGGACATCAATCGCCGCCGGCATCTCCGCCGCTCCTACCGGTTCAACGGCGTGTTTCGACGCACAAAGAGCGGTTGCTTCAAGATTCAGACGCGTGCGAGGTCCGTGAGGATGAGCGTATGGCTGACGACGACGATGTTGTTGTTCTTCTGACTCTTGTCTTTTCAGAGCAGCTTGAAGCCATGGCTTGGAACGACGTTCTTGTTCGTGGTAGTGTGCTTCGTCGCGTTCGCGAATCTCACGTTCGCGACGTTCGGTGTCTTCGCGAAGACGGTCGTAGGAATCGCGGCGTCTGAGTTCTTCACGGGGGATGTAGCGTTCTTCGCGGCGGTAGTCTTCACCACGTCTTAGTTCTTCACGATCGATGTAGCGTTCTTCACGAGCGATGTAGCGTTCTTCACGGTAGTCACGGTCACGGCGGTTCTCTTCGCGCCTTGGTTCTTCGTGTCTTGGTTCTTCACGGTAGTCGCGCCGCGACTTGTATTGCGAGCAGTAGGACGACGTATGTCCAGTCTTGTGGCAGATTCGGCAGGCTTGATTCAGGAGCGTTGGACAAACGACCTTTCCATCCGGTCCGGGCTGGTCCTTGACATAGTGACTGGTATATTCCTTCTCTGATTTTCCGGCATCACGGCACACCTTACAGAAAGGAGTAGCCACAACGACGGAAGTTTTGCGGTTGGCAGTATTTCTAGACGACGACATTTGATTTGATTCTTTCTGATTGAAGCTCTGTTATATGTGTAATTTGAAGAAAACATTTCAATTTTTTTTCAAATGCTTGAATTCATTAACATCATCTTATTTCTTTATTCTTTCTTTATTCTAAATGTCCTGCCATCAAAATCGACGAAAAGGAGTTTGTGAATTCTTCCAAGTCTTTTTCGGTTAAGTCACTTCGTTTTCCGCGAGGCGCCTTAGGGGTAGGAAGGTCGTGGTCATCGTCTTCTATCATCGCGGAGTTAGAAGACGTATGTAGTTTGGAATGAGGCATATTGATGTCGTGTATATATTATATGTTTATTTCTTTATTCATTATTCATCGTTGATTGACAATATATCGACCGCATATTTCTCGCATAGTTTCTCTTTTAGATGTTGTAGTTCGAGAGAAATAGTTGCGTCGGTAAGCAACGGCTTCAACGACGATGGTGTCACCGGTAGTCGAAATGTATGACTACACGTCCATCGAAATCCGTTTCGATTATCTTTCTGGTCATATACAAGTGAATATACGCATGATGACTCGTCTTCATTTATAATACGAATTTTAGTATATTTTGGTAAATGCTGATTGATCGCGGTTGTAATGTTTGCGTCTTCTGTTTTCCCGAACTCGTCATCGTAGATGGGGCCCTCTTCCACATTTTTCTTTTCTAAATCCGCGACAAACTGATTTGCGGAATCCAACTTTTCATGTAATGATATTTTTCCGGATTTTGAACTGACCCATGATCGCGATAGCTTGGGGTGTGACTCGACTTTGAAATATTCTCTCGGAACCCGTTTTCCATTTTTAAGATTCACGAACTCGCGATAATACACGACATATTTCTTCATCATACTTTGTGTAATGCCTGGTGGCAACATTTGCGCCGTATGCTTTCTCTCGCGTTTATCATTTCTAGGACACGACAGGGTATTAGATATACTAGGTTCCTGGGCGACTGTTGTTGTATCGGCAGCAGAGTTCATTTTGTATAACTACCGTATAAAACATATGAAAATGAAACGCTTCTAAATATGACACAATCATGCGATAAACTTGGAACGGAATTTTAGTAACATATTAGTATATAAGATGCCTTCCACACGCCGTCATCGTTGGTCCATGAAATACAAGCGCAGTATCAACTGCCGCCGTCCGCGTGGATTCTCTCAACGCCAGCATTGTAAGTATGGACGGCGGGGATGGAAAACCGCAGTGGCGGTCTCGACGACGACGCCCCAACGCACGCTCGCAAGAGATTAAATTGAAGTGCTTTTATAGAACACTGGTATAAATGTATTATCGTGATAATCTAATCTAATATAGAAGAAATGAAATCGTTGTTTCGTGGGGTTATTGAACGCATGATGATAATGGTTAAATTTCCGGTCTCGGTTTATCACCATGAATCGGCGTCAGCGGTGGCAGCACCTGTGACATTAGGACGTTGGTGTATCCATTATGACGAAAAGATTATCGATCGCAAAATTATTCAGGCAAATGAAGACCATTGTGGTTGCTGTGTCGTGCCGAAGAAGGAGGCGGAGACAGCGACGGTGAAGAATAAAAGTGTGGTGCTCTATGAAAAAACGGAGGAATATTTGGTGCCGTATGTCATGTAATGTAATGGAATGGAATGAAAGCGTAGCGGAGCGGATAATAATATACATCGTCAGTATATAACGGCGTATATTGCGGAATTAAGAATACGAATGGAGTATAAACAAATCGCATCAATTGTGGCATTCACAATCATTTTCTTATCGGCGTTGTTTTTATTTATACGTAATTACCCGAGTGACAAGGAGTTTTCAGTTGTGTTTATTGTAGCGGGTGGGGTTTTGTTATGGTGTGCGTGGGGGTCGTATCAGGAACATGCTGACACCACGAAGGCAGCAAAAAATGATCTCACAAAATAGACCGGCTTATAATATTGCCGATTATTTCTTCGAAAATTCACTCGATCCCTCTGTATTGTTACAACTACAAATGATGCTTAATAATATACGCACTTAACAACCCGCTAATAACCGAAAAAAACAGAACCGTTTTACATATATCAAAAAATTCATTTTTATCAGGAATGTGAATTTTTATTTGGTCGCCGACGTGTATATATTTGTGCGTTTTGTGTTTGCCATTCATTCCAATATTGAAATGGATAAGCGCCTCCATAAAAAAAATAATGAATGTGATCAGGGTGATTACAATAAATAAGGTTTTCATTTTTTATTATATATGAGTAAAAAATTGTGGAAGTGACAGCCACGCGAATTACGACTGCTCTTGTGAAAATAAACGAGTGATGCGATTATCTCAATACGTCAGCCATCGTCCTTTGATAATGGTTCGGTTTAACCCAGATGAGTATACCGATGCTAATGGTGAGGACATTACTTCATGTTGGGGTGTGAACGGGAAAGGTATTTGTGTTGTGAAGAAATCAAAGGAGAAAGAATGGGAATCGCGCTTGGAGAGGTTGCGCGAACAAGTGGAATATTGGACGAACCCTGAAAACGCTACGGAGAAGACGGTTGAAATCGTGGAGTTGTTTTATGATTGTGACTGTTAGATATATGACGCGGTGATAGAACGCGTATTGGAAATAGATGATTATTATGTTAATTTTTATATTTATCTTGCGATAAACATAAAATAGAATTGTAGATATGAGGCTGTGATGCACTACGAATTTCAATTCGAGTAGGCCCTCTTGTACCCTAAGTTTCCCTAGGGGATGGACTGTATCTTAGATTTTCTCCGGCTGCTTAAACCTTCACTGAAAACCCACCTCCGTGCGGTCTCTGATGGTCGACCATGGACTAACATAGCGTCTTTAGGTCGATCCCCTGCGGATTGCCCAATCCTTATCATTTTTACCATACCCAAGTTTTTTTCTTGGCCGCTTATTCCTTTCGGAGATAAGTTTGGTAGATAAGGCTCTAAGGGGTTTCCCGAACAATAGAAGAGGTGTCGCAACTCTGACGACGACAAGTCAGAATCACTAATTGCTGGTCTGGTTATATCATTAAAAACATGATACTGAGGACCCAAGTGTTTTCCCATAGCTAGAGCTCAATTGGCTATGGCACGCAATTTTTCCGGTCTTGTTTACTGTTGATAGTAATAACATCCACATTACTATAACTAGTACATCAAACCCGCCCATGCCAGACATCACACGAAGAACGTTGTAATTCACGGCATACACGCGCACCTTGGCAGTGTTAGTTCCCTCAACGGTGGCGTTGGAAAGAACAAGCTGAAGGGTGGCGTTGTCAATACGAGAGAAGTTGCACGAGCCGGAAGGCTGGTGCTCCTCGGGTCTCAGCGCGAAAGAATACAGGTTGATACCGGTATCAGGGGCGCGAGTGTGGTGCTGCCAAGGCTGAACGAGGTCGAAGTAGGTACCCTCGCGCTCAGAGAAGCGGTCCTGGCCGTTAAGCTGGAGCTTAGCAGTCACGACGGGGTTCTCACCCCAGCAGTGCATGTCGAGAGAAGTCTCGGTGAGGACGAAAGTGCCGGCATCAGAGACACCAGAAAGACCGCCAGCGCCGAAGTTGGGCAGGTTGTAAGGAACCGCGTTATCGGCACCACTCCACCAAGCGTTAGTTCCACTAACAGAGACATCAGCAGCACCAGCGTCAGCGAAGAGGCCAGAGGCGCTGATGTAAGAGCCGGTGGTGAGGGCAACACCGTCGTGGGAGCCGAAAGCCATGATGGCGTTGGGGAGGGCATCAACGGCGTCGGTGTAGTTGAAGGGCTGAGCGCCGAGGAGGCGGTTAAGAACGGTGCCAGACTCAAGAGAAGAGCAGTAGTCGACGTTCTTGTCGGGCTGGACAACCCAGATAAGCTCCTTCACGGGGTGGTTAAAGTTGAGCTTGATCTTGTTGGAGGAGGAACCGACGGACTCATCACCGGTGAACTGAAGCTGCTCGATGAGGTACTCGTGGGGGTTCTGGGCCATACGCCTGCGCTCGTCGGTGTCCAAGAAGACGTAGTCGACGTAGAGGGAAGCGGCAACGAGGGACTGGTTGTAAGCGGAAGTGACCTTGACGGCGGAACCGGCGGTGTTGTTCAGGGAGGACATAGCCCACAAGCACTCCTCGATGGGGCGGATATCAAGGTTGATCTTGACCTCGTGGTATTGAAGAGCGATGAGGGGCAGGGCCAGACCGGGGTTGCGGCAGAACCAGAACTGAAGGGGGACATAGAGGGTAGTCTCGGGGAGAGCGTTACGGGGAGCGCAAACCTGGCGAGGAGCGTTGGCGTCGCAAGGGCCGTCGATGTCGTTGAAGGAGGGGTCGGTGATGAAGGTCAGCTGGGTGGTGTTGCCGATCATCTTGAAGTAGCCGCGCTGCTGCTCGGTGGACATGGTAAGCTGGTTCCAGATGTGCATCCAGTCACCGTACTGGCGATCGATACGCTGGCCACCGATCTCAACCTCAACCTGAGAGATGAGCTGCTCACCGGGGAAGTCGAGCCAACGGGCATAAACGCCCTGGGCACCGGCAGAGTTCTTCAGAGCCTGGCTAATCTCGGGGAGAGTAACCTGAAGGTAAGTGCGGTAAGCCAAATCACCGTTGCGGGAGATGGTGCAGGTCACACGGCGACCGAAGTCAGCCTGGCCGTTAAAAGTCTGTTCGATAGACTCCATGGCGAAGTT
>Ga0255211_1000232_pt1 | contig 20824 bp, 18 predicted proteins | sample Miss_Yuk_RepB_8d_FD_183036 | JGI IMG/M metagenome (GOLD analysis project Ga0255211, IMG submission 183036) | Freshwater microbial communities from Mississippi River, Louisiana, United States - Miss_Yuk_RepB_8d | ecosystem: Environmental > Aquatic > Freshwater > River | place: USA: Louisiana...
AATTTGTATTATTTTGTGTATAAATTAAAACAATAAATAAAAATAATAAAAAATCATTTCTCACTAAATTGATTACATTACAAATTACAAATACTACAGTTCCTTAACCATTTTCAGTAGAGTTGTTTACAAATAGAATGTCGCAATCGCAAGCTTCAACATGGCTAGGTCTGCGCGGATACGGTATTTCTAAAGCCGCGCTCGAAACTCCCGAACTCATGCAAATCCGAAAGGACTTATCTATGCATCCTTATTCTCCGCAGTCACCTATCCGGCCGGAACCGTTTCCCATTTATATTGAAACCCCCAACGTCATTTATGTACCTAGATACTACGGAATCGAAACATACGGCGAACCCGAGGAAGACCGCATCCATGAAGGATTATCGTGCCCAAACCTCGTCTTCAACGGCGAACTTAGAGACTACCAGACCGCAATCGTAAACAAATATGTCCAGCATGTCCAAAGTAATCACGGCCAAAGTAATCATGGCCAACGTGGCGCCGGCACTGGAGGCGGGGGCGGATGCCTGGATGTTGACCCGGGAAAAGGTAAGACCGTTATGGCTTTGAAAATCATGAGCGTTTTGAAAGTGAAGACCCTCGTGGTAGTGCACAAGACATTTCTCATGAACCAGTGGCTTGAACGCATTCAGCAGTTTCTGCCAGGCGCGCGTGTTGGACGCATTCAAGGACAAGAAGTCGATGTCGATGACAAAGACATTGTCATTGGAATGCTGCAGTCTCTTTCTATGAAAGACTATCCCGACTCCGTATTTTCCGATTTTGGTCTGGCCGTGTTTGACGAGTGTCACCACATGAGCGCCGAAGTGTTTTGCCGCTGCATGATGAAGGTAACCACGCGATACACGCTGGGCCTCTCTGGCACCATGACGCGCAAGGACGGACTTACCAAAGTGTTCATCATGTTTCTCGGCGAAATCGTGCACAAAGAAAAATCGGTAACGGAAGCGAATGTGGTTGTGAAAAATATTCAGTTTTATATTGCAGACGAAGAATTTAATGCGCTTGAGTCCGATTATCGCGGAAATCCGAAGTTCAGTACCATGATTACCAAATTGTGTAACTGTGTTCCGCGCAGCGATTTCATTCTCAGCGTCCTTGAAAACGAGCTGCAGTCCAACCCCGACCAACAAGTGATGATTTTGGCGCACAACAAGTCGCTGCTCTCCTACTTTTATGATGCGATTGTTGAACGCAACCTTGCGGGGTGCGGCGCAAATGTGGGATACTACTTGGGCGGAATGAAGGACACTGACCTGAAAGCCAGTGAAAAGAAAAAAATAATTATTGCAACGTACGCCATGGCATCGGAAGGACTGGACATTCCCACCCTGACCACACTGATTATGGCGACCCCTAAGACGGACGTTTGCCAGTCGGTGGGCCGCATCCTGAGAACCAAGCATGCGAATCCGCTGGTCATTGATTTCGTGGACCATCACGACATTTTCAAAGCGCAGTGGATGAAACGCCAGGCATATTATATAAAACAAGGGTACCGTATCATGTACACAACCAATACAAAATACGCGAAAAACATTTGGAAAGTGAGAGAAAGTGAAAAAAAGGTCGATAAAAAGACCGAAACGGTCGATAAAAAGACCGAAACGGTTGATAAAAAGGCACCCGCATCAATCGCCCCCGTGTTCGCTCCGTTTCAACGCAAGCCAAATTCGAATGTTTCAGTTGCAGCGTTGCTGAAAATGAAACCACCATCGACTTGCGGAATTCAGCTGTAAGGAACATCCTTGAGCTGGACGCGAGTCGAGTTTTCAAACACGCCTCGTGCAAGGTTATTGGTATTGGGATTGTGAGGCGCAAATTGTTCAAATGCGCCACTGTCAATGTGCGGGTGCGGTATAAGCACGGGTTTGTACTCGACGGTTGTTTTGTACAAGTCACTTTCAGAAGACGGCACGTAAACGGATTGAGACCCGCGCTGAAGCGCAAACCACTGATTTCTCAGCGTGGACTCCACATTGACTTTAGACGCGTAGCCGTTGTAAGGCGCTCGTCGGGTTCCTGGATAAAACACTTCCTGCGACTGAGCTTGAAACACGGGTTTCACGTGAATGCCTTCCGTTGACGGTTTGTACTGGTCGTAAATTGGCATGACGGTGTACTTGCTTGCTACTGGACGCAAATCAAACGTGGGTTGAATATCGTGCGATGGCATGTTTCGCGCAAACATTTTATTGCTTAATTCGTCGACCCGCTCGCCGGTTGCGACATACACGCCGTCGACAACCCCGTGTAAGGGTGCGTACGCATCGTCCAGACCGCCTAACTTAGATGCATTTGAAGTTGATTTTGTATTTGTATTTGGTTTCGACATTTTCGACTTATATTTCTAATATTTCTAATATATTTCTAAACAGATAATAATCTTTTTTTATATTATTTTGATTTGTTACGAATTGTTTTTTTTATTTTTTTACTTGCAATCAACTTACGTAATTGTGTTTTAGTGTGTTTTTTTGGGTTTTTACTTCGGTTTGTTCGTTTTGTTCGGTTTGTTCGTTTTGTAGTATTTTTTTTACCACCACCACCAGTATTAGGAAGACGGCGTCGTTCATATGTTGGTTCTGGTCCATATGGCGTTTTAAACGGGAAACTCATATCTTGATACAAAATCCATACTCTTTTTTTATGACTATCAATTCCAGTAAATTGAATATACCTTGTTATTAATGGTTGGTCGGGAACGATTCGTATGTGGACAAATAATACAAAAGGATGTCTTTGAATGTAAAAAATATTATCAATTTGACTTATGAATTTTGCTTGTTTTATTCCATTAGATATAATCACGTCCGTATCCGAATCCAGTTTAAATGTATCTAAATCTATTTCGAACGAGTGTCCTCCAACCTGTACTTGAAAAATGGGAGAATAATGCACTGGTTTTGCTACCAGCTTTGGTAGTTGTGATGTTTCAAATTTGCAAAAAGTTCCATCGTCCAACTTAAAAATGGCATCATCTACCCATTCAACGATTTGTTGTCCACTTTCAGTCACATCTAAAATGTCATCAACATATTTGGTTTTGGTATCATGATACCTTGGGGAGTGTGCTTCATCACGGAACGACCTAGGTGTATGGTCCGGGTTTTGCGGTATCCGTCCCCAGTCATGGTATCTACAAGCCATATCAATTACATTTATGCACGTTTTATCTCCAAACCTTTGAAGCAGTTTTTGCATGATGTAAAAAAGTGTTGTTTCGCTCGCACCGCTTGTATCTCTGGCACGCTGAGTACGTGCAGTTGTTGGTAGTATTCCTAACATCTCCATCAATGAAACAGGTCTGTTTGTAGCACTAGTACCTGGACATAATCCAAGTTCTAACGCAATCGAAATACTTGCATCTACTACCCATATTCCTAATTTTCTTTCAAATACATCCATCAGTTTTTCCTTTTTTTCTAATACAAATGGATTTGCCTGAAATGAGTACCCTCGATTATACCTTATACGAGATGGTTCTGGAAACCAGTCAGGAACAGAAGGAATTCGCTGTAACTGGCTACGCATTGTATGTCTAGCTACAAAGTCCCGTTGCGTCATGTTAAGTTCTTCAGTTTCTCGTAAAATATTTCGATACCGTAATACTTCTTCTCGAATTTCATGCAACTTTTCAACCGGATTCATTTCTCGGTTATGAGCTAAACGACGAGCACTATTAAAATATAACGCATCTAAAATGTCGCTGTTGTTGACTATATTACCCGTTATTCCGCTCAAAGGTAATTTATAAAACTGTTTAAGAACACTGCCTGAACATCCCAAAACATATAGTTTATCTTCATTTAAGACATCTCCAGTTAGGTCTTCTCCGTGAGCAGAAATAAAAATAGTAATAAATGGGTTCAACTTTTTCGGTAATTCCATTTTATAATAGTAATGTAAAATAAAATTTTTTACACATATTTTTTTAAAATTACGTTGTTTTTTGTTTTTTTGGTAGACTGGTCGTTAGTATCGAGTCAGTATTAACAACATTAATCCATATCCGAGTCGGGACCTTCTCGAAATGACGTGGAAGTTTGCCTCTTTGGATTTTTGCACATAACTATAGATTGTTTTAATTTGTTTGACATGTATGTTAATACAGGTTTAAAAGTTTTATCTATGAAATTTATAAAATCTTCAACTTGCTGGGCAGTTTGCTCGGCAGTATCTATAAGCAAAAAATCGTCATATGTAATACAAAATGCCTTTAACACGCTTTCAGTAGTCATAAGCTCTTTCGCATTGAATAAGAAAATATTTTTGATAAGCCATAAAGATTGAAAGTATCCTCTAGGACTATAAAGTGAAAGATTTGTTATAATGTCAACAAATGCAACAAAAACTAGTATTTCATAAACACGCTTTCTTTGTTCTGTGATGTCTAGTGAATAAAATGTATATTTTTCATCTGAGTATTTAATAATTTGTTTTAACTGCGATACAAATTTAGGTACAATATCATCTTTCTTACTAACATTAAAAAATTGAAGAAAATGTATGCCGATATTCATTTCTAAGCATATTTTTAAATACTTAGTCAAAACAGTTTCAATATCTGGATTACTCAAAAAATGCATTCGTCCAAAGTCAACACATTTTATTTTTTTGTCGAACCTATGAATTAATACATTACCTTCATGAAAATCATAAGGTATACCAGTTGTCATTAAAACAATTAGTACCAATGCAATTCCTATATCTTGATATTTATTACGATGTGTATCTCTATCTATTTTGGATGATGGTACATACATTTCAAGATTATCCATAAATGCAATATGAATTTCTAAATTATGGGCATGGGCAGAGGTGTATACCCAGTTAAGGATTTTATTGACTGGGTTTGATTGTGGTGGTTCTGATTGTGGTGGTTTTGATTGTGTTGGACTGTAAAAAGGACTGTAAAAAGTTTTAAACTCCTCAGGACTCAATTTTATCGTTGCAATACCATCGGCGATAATTTCATTTGCTATTTCTCCACATAAAAGCTGTTGATACATTAATTGTTGTACTTCAAACTCTTTTTCACATTCTTCAATGGATAAAACTTCTTTATTTATAGTTTTGGTTTCTGATATTTCCCATGGAATACTTGAAATTTTAGTTGAATCATTTTTTATAAGTGTAATTTTCATACATACATTATGCAATTGTAAACCGATGTTAATTTTTCGTGGTCGGTTTGCTCTGTCAGTTGGATTTGTAGGCTTGCCGTCTGCGTGATATACTTGACTCTGAATCTTAATATTACCTTTTGGGTCTAAATCACCTTTGAGTATCATAGAACATAATGACCTGGACGATATCTCAGAAATGGAGGTAATATTTTCCAATAAATTTTTTGCAATATCTTCATTTTTTGAAATAATACGCCACTCTTTATCTTTTTTTACAACTACTTTTGTTCCACCTTTCATTTTCATTTTCATATGAATTTGTTTTTTTTGCGTATGACGTCGTCGTGTATGACGGGTATGACGACCGCGACGATATCGACAACTTTTTTTATATTTTGGCATAGTATAATAGTATAATAGTATATAATATATTAATTTTTTAAAATAAATAAACTAAACCTATACAAATAAATAACAAGTTAATGCCAGTAATACCGCCACCATCTTCACCAAAAATAGAGTACACCCCCGAGCTTGATAGAGTTCTCTGTGAGACAGGAGAAGAGTGTGAAATGTTCTCAAAACTTCATTTAATGGCGTATAAAAAGTTCCGGAAGCGCGAAGTCATGTTCAACTTGCCAATTATCACAATCACCGCGCTTATCGGATTCGTTTCTGGGCTGAAATTGGATTTCGAATATATTCATCTTATTCTGGGTGGAATGAGTTTATACGCCAGCCTGATGAAGAGTTACTTTTCCTACCTGAAAATAAGCCAAAAAAGCGAAAACCATCGTATCGCATACATTCAGTACGACCAAATTCATACCGGTATTCGTCTGGAACTGTCGCTGCATCCATCTATTCGAAAAGACGCCAGCATGTTGGTAGACATTATGCGAATTAAACTTAAAAATTTGAGAGAAGTATCCGAAATCATTGACAACTCAATTATCAATACGTATGTGAAAGAGTTGAAACGCGGCGACATGCGCGAAATGATTGAATTGAGTAAAATAAACCGCATCAAAGAAATTATGAAAGAAAAAGAACAAGAAGAGCCAAATCAATTTATGCGAGCAGTTTCGCCAGTCCCCGCTGCAAATATCTATCAAGACCAACCGTCACAGCCGCTACCGTTCAGAAGAAGTCAGCAAGTCGCGTTAAAATTGGCAAGTCCAATACAAACCTATTCCGAACTACATAATAATAATAATAATAATAATAATAATAATAATAATCGTGTAAACGTATCGAATTCAATATCCGAGGCAGACTCATCGTTCTATTTAGAAGAAGGAGACAGCGTAGTGCGCGGCACATGTGTATAATTACGAAAATGGTATTAAACACAACTAAAGTAAAATGAAAACGAGAGATTCATTATATTCATAATATGTGCGGAATTTTTTATTACCAAACGTTTCAATGCGGGAAAAACGGGATTTCAACGAGTAAAGTGAAACGCCTTTTTGCCGACTTCGCAAAAATTCAGCATCGCGGACCAGATAACAGCCAGTTTCAAAACTACGTGGCATCGACTTCATCGGAAACCATGTCGTATATTTTCGGATTTCATCGGTTGGCAATCAACGGACTGGGGACGGAAGGCAATCAGCCATTTTCGTTGGGTAAGTGCAAACTGGTTTGCAACGGTGAAATTTATAATTATAAGGACTTGGTAAAAAAGTATGACTTGGAGTCTGCATGCACAAGTAATTCGGACTGCGAAGTCATACTACACTTGTACCAGCGAATTGGAATAGAAGCCACTCTGAATGCGCTGGATGGGGTGTTTGCTCTGGTGCTTTATGATGGCGCGCGTGAAAAAACGTATGTTGCGCGTGACCCGTTCGGAGTACGGTCCCTTTATATTGGAACTGAGTTGGAAACCGCTTCGATTACCCCGTCTCAGTTTTCGGTTGCCAGTGAGATGAAAGCGTTGTCACACTGTGCGCCCGGACAAGTTGCGCAGTTTCCGTCGGGCTGCTACTTTGAATACGACAACACCATTTGCAGGGGCAACTACTTTGCATACTACAAGTACATTTCACTCGACATGGTGAATCTTGTAAACGTAAAAACTTCAATTGTGTTTCGCGAAGAAACCGCTGTATCCGTAACATCACCGACGACACTTTCACTGGAACATTTGCGCGACCTGTTTGTGCGTGCAGTAACAAAACGCATGATGAGTGACCGTCCTATTGGCGCGCTTTTGTCGGGCGGCTTGGACAGCTCGTTAGTTACTGCCGTTTTGTGCCAACTTGCTAACAAGCGCAACCACAACCAACTTAAACTAAACACGTACAGTATTGGTTTGTCCGGGTCAGTCGACTTGTACTGGGCCAAACGCGTTTCCGAGTTTTTAGGAACCAGTCATCATGAAGTCTGCGTTAGCGAGTCCGACTTTTTGAACGCGATTGAAACAACAATCGAACAAACCGAGAGCTATGATACCACCACCATTCGCGCATCGGTGGGCAACTACTTGGTATCCAAATACATTTCAGATACAACCAGTGATGTGGTTATTTATTGTGGCGACATGTCAGACGAAATTTTCGGGTCGTACCGCGGATTTTGCAATGCCAAAACTGACTGTGAATTTGAAGTTGAGAACGAGCGCATGGTGAATGATGTCCGTTTTTTCGACTTGCTTCGCTCGGATAAGAGCATAAGTGGGTGCGGTCTGGAAGCGCGCGTTCCCTTTGCAGACAAAGCACTGGTGGAGTACGTAATGCGATTAGACCCCAAACACAAACGCTTCAACACGGGGTCGTTTATTGAAAAATCGATTCTTCGATGCGCGTTTGACGCATTGAATGAAGACGACGCCATCCTTCCCTCAGAAGTGCTTTGGCGAAGAAAAGAAGCGTTTAGTGACGGAGTGAGCGCACAGCCGGAAGCAAGCCAGTCACAGTCGCAACCACCTAGAACGTGGATTGATATGATTCGCGACTACGTGAACGAGCGCGTTAGCGACCAAGAATACGCGATAGAACGCACCAAATACGTGCACAATACACCATACGATAAAGAAAGTTATTACTATCGTAAAGTATTTGAACGACTGTATCCGGGTCGCGAAAAAGTAATCCCCTATTTTTGGAGACACCCGTTCTGTCAAGAACTGGACCCATCGGCAAGGTTACTGAATATTTCTGGGTCGCCGTCATCCATGTCTCCAAATACGAGCCCGTTACTTACGGCAGCCACTGCAAATAAAAAACCCGCTAACCACGTGTCTGCGCCCATGATTTCTCGACTATAAATGTTTATTAAATTCTTATTGTACTAACAATGGTTTTTCGAGCCCTTGATTCGACAATTCATCGGCACGTTTATTGTCCTTTCGATAAACGTGTCTGAACTCAATCCATTTGAATTGCGCGGCCAGTCCCTTTGCTGTGGCATGGTAGTTTCGTATATTGTCTGATTTTACCGCGTACTCACCTTTCATTTGTTTGATAATCAGTTCACTGTCGCCTTGAACCAGAAGACGCGCTATGTTGCGTCGCAACGCTTCGTGCAGACCCATAATGAGACCGGTGTACTCGGCAACATTATTGGTTTCTTGGTCGCCCACGTATCGCGCATCCGACCATATTTCAGCCGCGCCTTCATAAATAACGGCACCGGCCCCGGCTTTTCCCGGATTTCCCTTGCTGCATCCGTCAAATGCGAGCTTATACGTTTCAAGCGTTTGGAGCGGGGTTGTTACTGGATGCGTCATTCCGGACGACGAGGAGGCCACGTTGGGATTTTTAAACATTGCAAACGGATTGGTAACCGATGCCGGCACTGACAGTGATGACGCCGGCAGCGGAATTGAATCCGAATCTATTATACTTTTATCCTGGGTTTCGTTTGCATTTGTATCAATTTTTTGATTTATTTTGTTGGTACAATACACCATTTCGTACCCGATAAACGGGGTTTTGCTGACAACGGGTTTTTTATTATTTGTTCTGGGTAAAAAAAAATTATACATAAAGTATTTGCGTTTGGATAAAGGAATCGTATTCAGCGAGCGTTTCATTCATGTGGGTGGTGGTGGGGTTTATACTTTTATTATAAAAATAAAAATAAAAATATAACTAACAGTAAACATAAAATAAAAAAAAATAAAAAAAAATAAAAAAAAATAAAAAAAATAAAAAAATAAAAAAATAAAAAAAATAAAAAAAATAAAATAATGGAACAAACATTTGATGGTAAAAAATCCACTTCCAAACTAAAAAAATCAAAAAAATCAAAAAAATCAAAAAAATCAAAAACACATAGAACCTTTAAAAAAAAGGATTATGAAAGCAATGACGGAATGTTGACAACGGTTTGGGGTCCGGGCATGTGGCACTTTTTGCACACCATGAGTTTCAATTATCCAACACATCCCACACACGAACAAAAAGTGCAGTACCGTAATTTTATGCTGAGTTTACAGCACATTCTTCCATGTAAGTACTGCCGTCAAAACTTGCACAAAAACTATAAAACGTTTCCGCTGCACATGTGTTACATGAAAAATCGCGACACGTTTTCACGATACGTGTATCGACTGCACGAAATCGTGAACAAGTTACTTGGAAAATCGAGTAACCTTACGTACTGCGATGTGCGTGAACGGTACGAACACTTTCGTTCGCGGTGCACTGTGAACGATGATACAAACAAAGTATTCAACTTTAAAGTGTTTAAAAAAACCAATACAACCAAAAAAACTAAAAAACATAAAGAAACCGGATGTACAGAACCCCTTTACGGTGAAAAGTCAAAGTGCGTTTTAAAAATCATTCCCCAAAATGAAAAAGAGCCGACGTTTACGGTGGACGACAAGTGTGTAAAAAAACGACTCATCAACGAATAACGAACCAAATAACGCTATGATTACGAAAGCACTTGGATGTCGTCTAATATACTTATACTGTCACCGTCAACAACTGGCTCGGCTCCAATATCTAAACTCACACTTTCGCCAATTTGAATCCGGTTGCTGTCATCCCCGTCTTCGTCCCCCGCATCATAACCGCGCCGACTTTCACGGTCTGCTTCCGCATCTTGCGATTCGATTGACTTTACCATAACGTTGTCACTAAATTTTACTTCGGTTGACTTATCCATGTTGTCACCAGTTGACGATAACGAGTCGGCTTCCGCAAGAATTTCTCGCATGGCTTCTAGCTCCTTTGCTTCGGCGGTCTTCAGTCGCTCCTGTTCTAGTCGTTCTAAAACAGAAGCTTGTTCCTTTTCCATTTCACCATCAGCACCAGACCCACTTGCGGCAGCAGAAGAAGAAGCAGCACCAGCAGCAGCAGCAGCAGTAGTTCCAACTTTAGAATTGGACGGTGCCAGTTCTGGCATGGTTTCGCTGATATCGACTCCAGTTCCAGAAGCGCCTGGTTCAATAACCGCCTCTTCTTTAATGATTTTAGTTTCTTCGCTCACTTCCACGTCCTCTTCAATGGTCGGGTCCATGTAGCTTCGAATGAGCTTCTCAATCGGAATGGAGTCGCGCATTGCGTTCAAAATGCACTCTTTTACAATGAGCTCAATTTCACGGCGGTTGCGCTGCGTAACGAGCGTGTTTGCCGTTTTTTCATACAAGTACGTGTTGGTATAGAGTTTTCTGGCGCAGTGAATGTACGCGTTGTGAACAAAGTCGGTAGCTTTTGGAACGTCCACATTTATTTTCTTGTTTTTCATGCCGACCCGCATGCACGTCAAACTTTTAAGCTGCACAACGTGAACGCAAGCAATAAGCTCTTCCAGGTAATTGCACGAACTGGCTTCCTTAATTCTGTCGCACTCTTTGGATATAATGGTGGAATTCCATTTGGGCACGCGAGACAAGAAATTTTGAAACGTCATGAGGTACTTGTCCATTTCATCGTTCTCGGCGCAAAGCTTCCAAGACTCATCGAACATGGTTTGAAACCCGTGAATCAGTTGCGGCGCCAGCAAATTTACCAAGCGCGCTGCAAACTCGTTTCTTGATTCATATAAATTGGTAATTGAATAGTCGTCCATTGAATTGCGTCTATAAATATTGAAACTTTTTAAATGAACGTTATATTTTTTAAGTCCATTTCTGAACGAAACACAATAAAATAAAGAACGAACAAAACAAGAAGTTTTTCATTTCTAAATTCTTTCTTTACTCCGCTAAATGCTAAAAGAAGCTCATGCGTTTTAAGCAACTCGGAATCATTCCCGGTTACCGAACCAGGTGATGATGTCGCAGTCGCACACGCTGATGTTGATGCAGTATGTTCCAGTAAATGAATGATGTCTAGTGCGCTGTACCCATTTTCAACCAAAGCGTCCGACACCGTTACAAGGTCCAAGTATGACTGTGGTTCTTGCGAAGACGCCGATGATGATACCACCGGCGCAATACAAATGTTGTGTTTTGCTAAAATACGCTTCAAAGCATTCAATCGCGCAGTGTGATGTTTTTTTAATCCCAGCGTTTTTTCAATGCGTAGCGCGTGCAAGTTAACGCCGACCCCACGAACGGTGTGTTCCGGAATATAAATTTCACAAAATCGGGAAAGAATGGGTTTCAGCAACTTGTTTTTGTCTTCGACGACAATGAAAAAACGTGTGGAATGACAAAACAGTTCAATGCATCGACGCAGCGCGGATTGTGCGTCAATCGTCAACTTGTCCGCGTTCAGCAGCACAATGGATTTGAACATTTCTCCGTTGGCCGTATCCAAATTGGTTTTTGCAAAGTACTTCAGGTCTTCTCGAATAAACCGAATACCGCGTCCGTACGCGCAATTTACAGTCATCACATGTGTTTTAATGACGGACTTGGCGTTGTTGTAAATGGATTGAATAAAATTCGAGAGAATCGTGTTTTTTCCACACCCGTTTGGGCCATGAAATATGATATTTGGAATTTTTTTGTTTGCGATAAAGTGTCGAAGCTTTGTTACAACATCCGAATGCAGTTTCGGGAGGTTCATATTCATTTTATTAAAATGTATAATAAAGTAGAATAAAGTAGAATAAAGTAGAATAAAGTAGAATAAAGTAGTCTACTGGATGCGTTTATTATATTTTTCAAGGTGTTGGTATAAACTCCCAATTTAGTTCCTTGCATATTTTTTTCCATATTTCATCCTGTTCGATGCGTTTATCCCTGTCTTTCAACATTGGAAAATAGGGCAAGTACTGCGTTTGGCCCAGCAGCTCGCACAGCTTGTACACGGTATAATAGTAGTTTAAAAAATTCACTCGTTCGTCTGGACAAAACCGCGCATAAGGTCCTTGGGTTTCCATAAACAGGTTGCATAACGTTTCTTCCAATTCGGGAGTCATGACCGGCGGCTTGATACCGAGTTTTTCTTTAATGAAAGGAATGTGCTCATAGTACTTGTTGTAGCCCAGTTTCTTCAAAATCTCTTTTGCTTTTGTGTCGGTTAACTGGTCGAGCGTGATTCGCTCTTTATGAATTTGATTTTCAATTGCGGTAATGATGCTGTCGTCAATTTGAGTAGTTTCTTTGGCCTGCACTTGTGCCAAAATCTCTCGAAAATGGTTGATGCGACGGTACGCATAAAAGGACGCTTCTTTCGGAGGTTCTTTATAGGAGGGTTTGTCTGTTTCCACGTAGTAGACGGTAAAATTGGAGCACTTGTTGCATACCAAAATGCCTTCGCTTTCTACGGCCACAAGTTCGCCCCGGTTGCACCACGAGCACACATCCGACTGGTATGCGTACTTGTCGTAATCAAAAACCGCTTTACCCGTATTGTGCAAATAGTGCTGCAAATTTGTAAGTTTGTGAACGTATACCTGAGGTTCGATATCACCTTCAGTAACCGTAAACGATTTATCACTCAACTCAGTAACGGCTGTATTAGAGTTTGAGTTAGAGTTCACTTTATCTGGCGGCTTGTGGTCAGGTTCTTCCGTAGCAACTTTGAAAAAAGACTGAATTATTTTATTTTTTGTCATTCGGTTATTCACGTTATTCACTCCGGTTGTTACCGCTGTCGCGTCCGATATTTCTTTTTTGTCTTCAAAATATGAGAATATATACTTGTTGTTTGTCAAGTAGTAATTTTTAATATAATGCTTATAATTTGTCAATGTTTCTTTTATTTCTCGATTTCTGTCACGAACACGATACACTTCGTCTAGAACGTCTTCAGTTCGTAGTTTTATTCTAGATATAGGCATGTGTTTTTTTAAAAAATCTTTATTTTCTAAAAACTCTTTTTCCAACTTAGGAATGACTTCATTTTGTATATAATAAAATTCGGTTTGTTTTTCTTTGTGCATATTATCCAACGTGACGTTGTTTTTTATATCCGAAAGTAGTTTTTTAGACGACTTTTGTTTGAATGATGGCATTTCATGATAATATACTTGAAAATACCTTTAAAATACTTAAATCTTTTTTCACGGTATTGAATAAATGAGTTTGAATTACGCAAATGATTTTCTCTTGTTTTTTCAGAGAGTATTATGACAATTTTATTGAAAATAATGGAACTGGTGTATGTACTTTTGGAAGCTGGAACCACTATACGAGGGTTCACTATACGCGGAAACCATAACGTAAAAATACGGGTAAACGCACAAACCGTTTTGACTACTTTGAATCAAATACTCAGTAATGAGGTTTATTCCATACTGGATGAGTTTAGCATTATTCCTGCAAGCGATTCCACAATGTACCGTGCAAAATTTGAGAATTCAAGTCAGTCCGACGAGTTAAAACATGTAGCCATAATGAAATTTGTGTTACGGGCAATGAGCTCTGGATGGAATGTTAAAAAACGGACTGGGAGTCGCCAATACGCATTTAATAAAACCCACCATCATAATAAAAAATACTTCAACGGTTCTTTTTTGTCGACATTTTTGAAACAAAATGCTTTACGTTAAAACATCGACATAAAAATATATTAAACATAAAAAATAGTATTTTTTATTCATTTCTTTATTCTTCATTTTTCATCCATGGATTTTTATTATCGAAAAACGTCCCCTAGTTTTTTAAAAAGTTTAGAAGATTCAAGTTCAGTTCACGGTCTTGAAAATATACAAAATTTTTTGCCTATATATACAAACTTTTTGAATATGACCGAAAAAAATTATAACAGCGTGGGATTGAACAGTCGATATGAACTTGTCTCCGTTGTAATTCCGGTCTCATCTGGTTCGGATGACGGTGTCGAATACGACCCCCACTTTATTGATGTTGAACTGGCAGATTCTACAAAACCAAACGCTCACACTGAAGTTAAAGGCGTGTTTGTAAAGTATTCCCCTTTGATTGACCCCATTCGGTACTTGTCTGGAAAGTACAGCAACGTTGACAACACGGTTTTAATGACACTTCCCAAATATGTGGATGGCGGCGCAAGTGGTGCTCTACCTAAGGTGAATGATGTGAACAACTCTGCTTATGTGGACGGGTTTTTTACGTACCTTAGCAGCAAAATAATGCACGCACATAACTTTGTGCACGGGTTAGAATATTATGGAGCATTTGTTGCACACAAACGGCAGTTTGAAGTTGACATATCGGACGATGTTGAATATTTTAGCGAGTGTTCCTTTTTTAATGCAAATCTTGGAAAGATATTTCACATGGATGAATACAGCTTTAACCAAATGTCACTTCAAACAGGAATGTATCAAGGAACCCACTCCGATAGGGCATACAAACCAAAAATTAGAATACAAAATCAACCTCAGTATGAAACGGCTGATGACACCGTGTTGATTCAATTGGATACGTTTGACGAAGCCGGATTAAACACGTTGTTTACTGATTCAATTTCAAGTACACCTGTATTGGATTATGAAACCGAAAAGGTTTATGAAGTTGAACCACAACAAGAAACATCGGTGAATACCCATGGACATGCAGACTCATACGTTGAAGCAGATGATGATAACAGAAGCGCGTCTTCGCATGATTCAAGAACGTCGACCACAAGCAGTCACGTTGAAAATGAAAATGAAAATGATACTGATGCTGAGAACAAAGACAAACACAATAAAGAAGAAGAAGAAGAACAAGAAGAAGAAGAACAAGAAAATGAAGAACCGAATAATGACAAAAACGGCCACGAAAGAGAACACGAGTACGACGATGAACGCGATGAACGCGATGAACACGATGAACACGATGAACCCGATGAAGATGATGACGATGGGGTATATGTTGAAATTGAAAAGTTTCCCGTTAATGCGATTATTATGGAAGAGTGTGAAGACACGCTTGACGCGCTGATGGAAAACGATGAAATTACATCACTTGAACAATGGTCGTCCATTTTAATGCAGGTCATTATGACGCTGATAGCGTACCAAAAAATGTTTTGGTTTACGCACAATGATTTGCACACAAACAACATCATGTTTGTTGAAACCAAGAAAGAATACCTGTATTATGCGTATAATGGAAAACACTACAAAGTCCCAACCTTTGGTAAAATATTCAAGGTCATTGACTTTGGCCGGTCCGTATACCGGTTCAAAAACTTGACAATGTGCAGCGATAGCTTTCATTCATCCGGTGATGCTGCCACACAATATAACTTTCCTCCATATATGAACCCTAAAAAACCGTTACTTGAACCGAATTTCAGTTTTGATTTATGCCGCCTAGCATGTTCTATGTTTGATTACTTCATTCCCACCCACGACGTTAACATCAACTTGAAGTCGGAACGGGTGCTAAAACTTATTGCAAGCAATCCAATCATTGCGCTAGTCAATGAGTGGGTTAGTGATGACAAGGGTCGAAACGTGTTGTACAAATCGTCCGGGAAAGAGCGGTATCCGGATTTTAAGCTGTACAAAATGATTGCGCGCACAGTGCACGCACACATTCCGGCAAAACAGCTTGAAAATCCATTGTTTTCAAAATATGAAGTCAAACGCAGTGCGCTGTCCCAAAACGCTAAACACCACGTGATGAATATTGATAGCTTTCCTGAATATTATTCAGTTAATTAATTATATGTTTTTGTATTTTTTATATTTTTTGAATTTTTTGAAAAAAAAATATAAAATTGAAACATAAAATATTTTATAACTCATAAATCAAATCAAAGTGCTGGAATGAGGTTCATGGCATTTTTGTAATAATTTTTGATATCCGGAATACGTTCAGAGAAAGCCACTTCTGTTTTTTGAAGTTTGTGGTCGTTGAAAGGAAGCGGACTGGGTCCTGGTGCGAATCCTTTCAAAGCATCCGCAGTGGTTGTTAATGAATCGCCAACTTGACGCAGCGTCATGCTAACATCAGATGGTAAATAATTCAAGATATCGCCACCAGATTGGTTGAACTTGGTTTGAGAATGTTGTTTTGATGCTCTTCCATATTTGCAGTACTGCCGTTGTGAAAATCCGCGTGGTTCATTGCAGTTGATGCTCTTCTTATATTTGAGCGACCATTTTTTGCCACCGTTATATTTATATTTACGTTGAGAGCGTTGATGACGATGGTACCGGCGACGACGACGACGACTAACTCTAGATAACATGTGATATAATATAATATATAATATAATATTAGAATATATATATTTTTATTTTTTATTTTTTATTTTTTTATTTTTAATTTTTTAAATGAATTATCGTTATCATGTTATAAATTTTGATGCTTCATGTTAACTTTATCTGAAAATGGTAACGGGCTTGGTGTATATTCAACTCCTCTCAACGTCGCAACTCCATTTTCAACCATATTCCGAACAGCTGAAGTTAACAAATTCCCATCACCTGGCAAAAACGACATTCCTCCAGATTGGTTTCGACTTTGGTGCCCAATTTGACGCCCAGTATAGTTGACGTACCTTGTGTTGTTGGTTCTTTTTTTTGAATTAGCTTTACGCTTACCCTTTTTTCCACCATTTCGTGTCTGGATTTGTGTTTTTCTGCGGTGGCGACGTTGGCGACGTTGGCGACGTTGGCTACGTTTCCGTGTTCCTCCACCCGAAACATGAACGGTACGCGAATCTTGCGAGTTTGGAACTATATTTGCATTAAGTCGATAAAACGAATGAGACGGAATACCTTGCAGTCCGTGCATAATCCCTATATTTTATGTTTTATTTTGTATTTTTTACTTAATATTATTGTAAGATGTGATTATTTTTTAATGGTTAGAGGTTTTATGTTTTTATACAAAAAACATAAAAAATACAAGACAAACTAAGGTTTGAATTAACTATTTAATGGCGCCTAGACCTACGGGTCTTGCGGCTCTTCCTGCTTCCGCGCCTGCTTTTACGACGTCTGCCGCCGTCAGTCAGTTGTTGTGGTTGACCGCCAGCTTGGTCACCCTCACCGCCGCCATGACGACTTTGGCGTTGTTTGCGTTTACGACCGCCGGTCAAATTTTGAAGAAAAGACATTTTGATTGTTGTGGTTGTTGGTTATTATAACATACACTTAGAAAATTATTTTATTTCTAAAGTTTTTAAATTTTCAGTCAAAACAAAAAATAATAAAAAACAATAAAAAACAATAAAAAAAAACAAAAAAAACAAACTAAATAAATAATAACGTTGGGAAATGATTTAAACTTTTTATAAGAAGTTTGCTATACATCTTATACATCTGAAACTATTTTTCCTTAATTTCCTGATTTATTTTTTGAGCGTTGAAATGGACCCCGAAGTGATTGAGTTGGATATAGGGGGGCGAGCTTCTACTAATTTTGGAAGCGGTATTGAATTGCTTATGAATGATAAATTCAAAAATGAGGTCGGAGGCAATAATCGAAAAGGTGGAAATTCGAGCGACGATATTACGCTAAATGATTTGACCATGCTGGAAAACGAACTGAACGATATTACCGGCGATTTGAACTCTATCTCTATGGGTGGAAACGGTGGCAGCAGCAGTTCTAAAAAAATAACGCGCAACATGAAATCTGATATTTTCAGCCTTAATTTCTCAAATGATGATTCTGGTGGAAACGGGAACGCAAGTGAAGATGAAAATGCACGTGATAATACGTTATCATCCGGGTTCAATATCGGGTCGGCAACAGCTGCTCCTTCCGCGGAAGATAAACCCACCTGGGACGGGTACGCGAAATTCAACAATATTCCCATGAATCCGGATGTGCCCGTGGATGGAACCGGCGCGGCGGGAGCGCAACAACCTCAAATGTCGAAAGAAGAGCTGTTGCGAGAAAAGTTCAAATTGCTGCGCAAGTTGGAAGAGCTGGAATCCAAAGGTGTGACTTTGACAAAGAAGTATACGATGGAGTCGTCCATTCTCGAAATGCGCGGCGAGTATGAGACGCACGTGGAAGAGCGCGAGCGCCAGAACAGCAAAAAGTTCCAATCCAAAATGTTGTTGGCATGCATTACTGGTCTGGAGTTTTTGAACAATAAGTTCGACCCCTTTGATTTGAAACTGGACGGCTGGTCCGAACAAGTGAACGAAAACATTGACGAGTATGACGAAATTTTCGCGGAGTTGCACGAAAAGTACAAGTCCAAGGCGCAAATGGCGCCGGAACTCAAACTGTTGTTCCAGCTGGGTGGCAGTGCAATCATGCTGCACATGACCAACACCATGTTCAAGTCGGCGCTGCCGGGTATGGACGACATTATGCGCCAAAACCCGGAGCTCATGCAGCAGTTCACGCAAGCTGCGGTGAATTCCATGTCGTCGTCCAACCAAGCGCAAGGTCTCCGAGGCGGAGGTGGGGGCGGGGGCGGTCCAGGTACCGGGTTTGCAAGTTTCATGAGCGATATGATGGGCGGCGGTGGTAGCAACGGCGGCGCAACAGTGTTACCTTCACGGCCGCCTCCTCCTCCCGTTGCAACCAAAAGCGTGAACGCTGCGCCGCCTCCACCGCGGCCTGGCGCGCCCATTCCAATTATTAACCGCCCCGATATCAACATTGGCCGTGGACAAATGAACACCGGCATCAGCTTGTCTGACGCGGACGATGACGGCAACGGTGACATGTTTATGGGTCGCCTTAAATCGCGTCAGTCGCAGCCGCAGCAACAACAGCAACAGCAACAAGAACAACCGCAACAACGTAGACCCGAAATGCGCGGTCCAAGTGCAGATACCGACATCAACAGCATTTTATCGGGACTTAAAACCAAAAGCATCAATATTCAATCATCATCATCTTCTTCGGCAGTTGTTGAAGACATTGAAAGCGCAGGGGCGTCCAATTCAAACGCGCCCATGAAGAGTAAACGCAAACCACGGTCCGAGAAAAATACAATCAGTTTGAATATTTAGAATATTTAGAATATTTATACAAATAATAATAATAATAATAAATATGCCTTCCAAATCTAAAAAGTATAACCATGTTTGGCGGCGCCCCCGAGGGTAAATACAATGTTACCGCAGTTAAAAATGATGATGAGAATGGTCATAACGATGAAGTAAGCCAGAAAAATTCAATGAATGAGGCAGTTTTAGAAACACTCAAAGGTATGGGTTATTTAGATGCTTCAAACGTATCAACTGACAAATTTAACGAGGACTTTAAAGATACTACTGAACAAGATGTACCTTATTTAGGAAAAAACTATAAAGTAACAGTAACACCAGATGGTGATAACTATAATGTCAATGTTACTGACGATGGTGGTATGGACGGTAATGTTACATTCACCAAGGTACCTGCGTAACAAAATGTAAGGATTCAGGCTTTATCTAGTTATAACCCACCCGCGTCACTTTATAAAATTTTATAAAATTTTATAAACTTTCATTCATTTGTTCATTCCTCATTCCTCATTCAACATCTCGTGAGTTTCAATAAGGTTTTGCAACCTGGGAAAGAACGCCAGCTCGTTCAAAATCTTTTCCTTTGCAGCGCGAATGTACGGAATACGCTCCGACCACAAGTCGTTTTTAATCGCGTCTTCCATAATACGCAGCGACCCTTCTTTATCCGCAACGTCCAAACGCACGTACGCACGGCTGTCAATGTAATCGTCCAAGTTCGGGCAGCCCCAGTAAAAACACAGCGTCTCGCAAAGAATGGGCTCCCATATTTTTTCCGTCGCGTAGTTGTGTTCGGCGTTGTTTTCGCACATGAAGTAGTACTTATACGGCTTGATGCCGTAAAGCGGGTTGTCTTCGGGCAGTTTTCCAATATAGGAGCGGTACTTGAAAAAATTGCTTTGGCCAAACACGTTGAAAAACGACTGCAAATCGTTAATCGACGCGTTTGAAAATGACGGGGATTCCGTTTCAATGTAACTTATCAGCGCATTTCGCAGAATATGGCCTTCGTCCGATTTCTTTGAACTCAAAATACACGAAATTCTATCGAGTTTGTCACCGGGCTTGAAATTCGCAGAATCGCGCAACTGTTTCAACGGGTACCGGAAAATCCATTGCACGCAGTTCAAAAACTTGGAATGCGCATTCACGTGCATGAACACAGCCGGGTCCGGATTCGCCCATTCGCCCCACGTTTTAGTACCCCAGGGTTTCGACGCGTCAAACACGGTGGGTTCCATTTGATACACCAGCGTCCTTTCGGGCACGTAGTGCTCGTTCGCGTTCATCGGGAAGTTGATAATCACGTAATAGTCGATTTCATCCGGGTTGTTGCTCCATGTCATTTCAATGTTCTTCCACCGGAAATTTCGCTCGCACATATTGGACCACTCATTACATAACTGCTGGCTGCTGCACCA
>Ga0255211_1000241_pt1 | contig 20449 bp, 19 predicted proteins | sample Miss_Yuk_RepB_8d_FD_183036 | JGI IMG/M metagenome (GOLD analysis project Ga0255211, IMG submission 183036) | Freshwater microbial communities from Mississippi River, Louisiana, United States - Miss_Yuk_RepB_8d | ecosystem: Environmental > Aquatic > Freshwater > River | place: USA: Louisiana...
CTTCTGCGGCTAATCGTTTGCCACTTGGCTGTGTAGCAGGTTCGCCGATTGAATCAATGGCCACCATAAAGTTGGCGTGATAGGCGTCATCAAGCGCTTGTAATGCGACGGCTTTGCGAGCTTCAGCTGCTATGTTACGACCGTGATCATCGGAAGCGCAGATAGCCTCGACGTAGAGTTGCTCACCCTCGGGGCTCGTGACTAGAAAGTCTGGGCGTTTTGCCGATCCATTGGGAAGCTCTGGGTGGGGCATGAGGGAAAAGCCAAGCCGCAACAGATACTCGTGCAAAAAAAGTTCAAATGTTCCGGACGCAAAATGACGAGAATCCCCAGACCGAAGACGGGAGATAAGTTCAGCTTTCTCGACCTCGGGGTAGTTGGCCAAACACCCCTCCAGTAATCCTCGGACCTTGCCCGCAGCCGGCCACGCGCAACGATCGAGAAACGCAAAGTCGGTTTCTGTAGCACGCCTTGGCGTGTGATCGGTTCGCGTGATTTCAGTAAACAGCATCTTTGCTTGTGATTTTTCTCATTGTTGGCGCAAGGGCAATTAACGTGATCAATCATAAACGCCTGATCACACGATCGGAACGGAATTTGGCTTTGTCTAACCTTCTGTAAGAGTCCGCTTTTGCAGCGTTCTGTCCACTGTTGTTCCGGTGCGTTTAAATCGAAAACCCGAACAATTTGCGCTGCTCCTGCCAGTCCCGAGGTAACGGGTCATGGCGACCACGTAGGGTCTGTAAATTGAGGTGCCGAGGTTGCTGCCCATCGAGAACGGCTTCGATGATGTCCGGCGCCAGGGTGGTCATGCGCAGCACCTCGGCCACCCATCCATGCTCGACCTTCATCGACATGGACAGGTCCCGGATAGTGGCGAACTTGCCCTCATCGAGCAGCTTTTGCCAGTAGAAGGCCTTGCCCAGGGTGCGGATCATGGCAATGTCCTCACCACCCGTCCCCAGGACAGACTGTTCACCCGATGGTGGCGTCATGACCTTGCGGTTTTGCTTGCGCCGGATAGTGAGCGGCACCATCGTCACGCGTTTCTCGCCGGTGACATAGTTGCGGGCGTCTTGGCCAATCTCGATGTGCACGTTGCGCAGCTTGGGTTTGTCCGGATGAATGTCTGGGGTGCTAGCCGATTTCATGCGTAGATCTCCTCTACTGGACTTCTCGCTTCGTTTACCAGTGGGTGACTGCCGATGTCTTCGCCCAGTCCCAGCCAACCATCTTCGCGCCAGAGGATGTCCAGGCCACGATCGTGGAGTTGCACTCGCTCAATCAGCAATTGCGTGATCCGCTGCTGCTCCTTGGGGAACAACTGGTCCCACACCTTGCCGATGCGCTGCATGGCCACCACCACATGGGCTTCTTCAAGCTGAGCGCCTTTAGGATGCTTCTGACAAGAGCGCCAAGTCGCCAACAACAACTGCGGCGTACGCAACGCCTGTTGGATCTGCTCCAGCACGGCGGCCTCAATGTCGGCGGCCGGCAAGGGGCCGATATCCGTAACGCCGGGCGACAGTGTGGCGCCCGCGTTGCGCCGTTTGTGCAGGTAGGGCACGTAGTAGCGATACAGCCGTCCGTTTTTCTTGCGCGTGTAGCTGTGAATCATCAGCTGGCCATCGGGCGCATGAAGCAATCCTGCCAACAGCGCGGGATGCTGGGTGATACCCTCGCGTGGTCCTTGCTTGCGACGGTCAACAAAAGCGTGCACGAGATCCCAAGTGTCCTGGTCGATGATGGCTTCGTGCTGACCCGGGAAGCTGGTGTCCTTGTGTTGGATTTCGCCCAGGTAGATCCGGTTACGCAATAACTTGAAGAGGTATTGTTGATCGATGGGACGGCCCTCCCGGAACTGACCATTCTGTGTTTGCCAGGCCTTGGTGGTTCGCCCCTCAATCGCCAGTTCACGCACCAGTTCTGCAGCCGATCCGTGCTCGGCATAGCGGCGGAAGATGTAGCGCACCAGCTCGGCTTCGGGCTCATTGACCAACAGCTTGCGCTCGACGACGTCATATCCAAGGGGTGGCGTGCCGCCCATCCACATGCCTTTGGCCTTGCTGGCGGCGATCTTGTCGCGGATGCGCTCGCCAGTGACCTCACGTTCAAATTGCGCAAAGGACAGCAGGATGTTGAGCGTCAGGCGGCCCATTGAGGTCGTGGTATTGAACTGCTGAGTGACAGAGACGAAACTCACGCCATTGCGATCAAGCACGTCGACCAGCTTGGCGAAATCGGTCAGGCTGCGCGTCAGGCGATCGATCTTGTAGACGACCACGATGTCGATGCGGCCTGCCTCAATGTCTGCCATCAAGCGCTTGAGTCCCGGGCGTTCCATGTTGCCACCTGAGTAGCCGCCATCGTCGTAGCCGTCTGGCACGGCCATCCACCCCTCATGGCGCTGACTCGCCACAAAGGCCAGGCCGGCATCGCGTTGGGCTTCCAAGCTGTTGTAGTCCTGGTCGAGCCCCTCGTCCGTGGATTTGCGGGTGTAGATTGCGCAACGTTTGCGAGGGGCGAGCACTGGGGCTGCAGGTGGAGTGCGGTGAGACCTCATGCGGCCTCCCTCTTCTTGGTCTTGAGCCCAAAAAACACGGGGCCAGACCATGGGCAGCCGGCAATGACCTTGGCCACCGCCGTGAGGCTGGTGAATCGCTGCCCGCGATATTCGAAATCACGCATGCCACGCACCAGCACCTGGTGTTCGACATCGTCATACACGCGGGTGAGGATGGTGCCGGGCAGCAGGCGATCGGCTTCGCGGCGCAGCCGGGCTGGGAGGAGGCCCGTCTCGCCAATCTCCTCGAGCTTGCGGCGCACTGAACCCTTTAGACCGCCGAACGCGCGTTCCTGAATTTTGTAGGCCAGCCGCGATTCGAGCCATGTCCGGTGGTGGTGGTTCGGGCGCTCATCGAAATGTTGGTCCCACAGCGCCCAGAGGTTGTCCATGGGCAGGTGGGGCAGTTGGGCGACCCTGGCCGCCACGCTGGCGGCATCGGGCGGTGATGCGTGTGTTGTCATGCGCGAACTCCTTCTTGTTGATAGGGGTTCGTATTGACGCGCTGGTGGCCAGTAAAGCCAAGGCCAACCGCGTCTTTTGCGCCCGCAGTGGTTGAATAGTCACACGCTGAATCCTTGGCCCGCAGGCGCAGGAGCGCCACGGCGAGCAGGTCAGCGATTTCTTGATGGGGATGGCGTGGCCGATCGGCGTTCGCGCAGAAGATGGATTCGTCGTTGTGCATGGTCAGCGTTCGAGTTGAAAACGCTTCTCATGCTAGGGATGGAGGGTACTCCGCGTAACGTGTTTTAGCGGGTATCAGCGGGCTGCGGCAAAGATTGACTAAGCGTGACTGGCCATCCATTGGCGACGGTGTTCATCTTGCCGGGTTGCTCGACTTTGCTCGGAGTCAAACTCTTCCACAAATCGAGCCTTTCTTGAAAGCAGGTCTGCAACGGCGGCCTCCCGCTCGCCCAATCCCAACCGTGCCTGGGTTTCCTGTATCAACGCAAGACGCTGGTTTTCCGAGCTTCGCAACTGCCGCTCCAAGTCCGTCAATGTCGATTGGGTGGTTTGAATCGTCGTGCGCAAAACAGTGGGATCAACGCCTTCATTCTTCAGGTCGTACATGTGTTGGCGGTCTTTTTTTACTGCACCAATCTTCTCCATGACCGCGCCGATTTCGGCATAGTTCCGATCGATCGCATGCCGGACCGCTGCCTGCCTGGCCTTGATGTCGGCAATCCTTCGCTTGCTGTCGCCAATATCACTCACAGCTTCACCACGGCGGTACTTTGCCGAAGACAGATCACCGTGGCTCTGCCCGAACAATGAATGCCTGGGAAGTTTTTTGCCGCCGTTGCCGAACAGCCATGGCGTTCGCTCAGACTTTGCATACCAGCGATCAACGTCGCTCTTCGCATCCTTAAGGTCACCATAGGCCTCTTGAAGATCGTCATGCGCGCCCGAGCGCTCCGCCTTCATGGCCTGGGCGTCGGCAAGCAGACCCTTTTTTTCTTCGAACAGTTCAGTTTTTTGAGCGTAGAGTGCATCAAGTTCGGCCTTGTAGTTCCGCTCAATAATCGACAGCAGTTGGCGGTCTTTACGAAGCCCATGCTCAGTGGCGGCAACCCGCTGACGCAGCGATGCGACATCGGATCCGAAACGCTGGTCCCCTGCAGTAGTGGCCTGCTGTCTTATTTGTGCGATCTCTTTGTTGAGTTGACTGGCATCGAACCGACGATCGGCCTGCGCCAAATGCGCCGCACGCTGCTCACGCTCATACCGGGGGTAGTCAATCTTGATCCGGGAGTTTCTGATAAAGGACTTGATGGCGCCGAACATGATTTTTCCGATCCACGCATTCAGTGGCCTGCATGACCGCGCAAACCAAATTGATCGAAGCTGTCCGACACTTCCTCATCCTGCCATGACTGATCCCATGACCGGGGTGCGGCGCTTTCAAGCACCAGGAGCGACAGAACACGGTCCCGGGCTCCATAGGTGTGCTTGAACTCGGTCAGTGTGATGTCGGAAGGCTCGTCTGGACACCACATATCAGCCGGCATGTCGATGCCGTTCCATTCCTGCGAAATGTCAGTGTCAGCGGCCAGTGTTTCCGGCAACGGTTCTTGCGGGTCATCCGTGCGGCGGATGCGCGCCCCTGACTTCTTGGCACTGCTGCTGCGCCACTCATACTTGGCAAAGCCGTTGTCCCAGTAGACCAGGATTGCGCGCTGCGGCGTGAACTTCACGAATCGGATGCACAAGGACTCGAAGGAAACCTGGAAGCGTTCGGCGAGGTTGCTCAGGATGTGCAGGTCAATGCGCCGGTCGGAAATCGCGTCGCGCAGCAAGTCGCCAGGGATCAGCAAGTTGCTTGCGAAGTCGTCCGCTTCGCGCTCAATATCGCGCATGCGGTCGGCACCGGAATAGACGCTTTCCTTGTCGCAGCTGAAACTGGGCCGCTGGCTGCGGTGCAACACGAAGTGACCCAGCTCATGGGCAATCGTGAATCGCTGGCGCTGTGCCGGTGAATTGCCGTTGTAGAAGATGCCCCACTCGGCCTCGTCATGGGGGTTGCGCACCAACATGCCTTCGCAGCTGGCCAGGCCATGTGCCATGGGTGCCTTGATTTCACGAACGCCCTGGCCGTAGGGTGTGTCTGGAAGCATCTGGCGCACGAGGTCCAGATCGATAGTGTCAGGTGCAGCCCCTCGATGCCATGCGCGCATCCACTTGTGGATGTTGTTGGCCGCGATGGGACCAGTGAGGGCTTGCACCGTGCTCAAGGCTCAGTCTCCGCTTTTGCCCTTGTCCGGGAACGCGATCTGGAGCAGTTGCCGGTAGCGGTCTTTCTCCTCATCGGTCATGCCGGCGTATTCACGGAAGAACTGGACGTCCTCGGGACTGGCCTCGGGCACGTCCTGCAGAGGCTCACCCATCACATCTTCCATCGTCACGCCCAGCACCTTGGCCAAGCCGTGGACCCGCTCAGCAGAGGGCCGCTGGCCTTCTTTCATTTCCAGTTCCCAGATGTAGGCCTTGGTACAGCCCACCGCGTCTGCAACTTGCTGGAGGGTTAAACCCTTTGCCTCGCGCAGGCGTCGCAGGCGTGCCCCGAATACCGAAGCCATGTCAATGCTCCTGTCTGTTAGATCAATACTTGCACTTTTTGAGTATAGCAGCGAGACACCAACGCTCGCCACGTGTGCCACCCTGATTGACAAGTGGAAATGCGCGGGACACAATCACGCTGTATCACGTCACTTTACTTGTGTGCGATACCTGTTTAGTCATTTTATCGACCTGTCGCTGGCCGGCGCATCCAGACCTCACGGTCCGCAGACCTCCGACGCTTTCTCGGAATGGACCGCCAACATGAAAAAAACCTGGATTGATTTGCTGTACGAACTGCCCGTAGACGCCACCTTGCGTGAGTTCCTGACAGGCCAGGGGCTGCTGATGCCCGACGATTTCGCGTGGACCGACAAGCCCGAAACCACGCAGGCCTTGATTGGTGCCTTACTCGACTGCCCCGACATTGCTCTGCGTGACACGGTGGCGGCCAAGCTGCGTGCCAGTGTCACCCTTGGGGATTCGGCTGGGACGCAGGCCATGTTCCAGGTGGCCTCCGGCGACGGTGCGGCTCTGACTGCACTGGCCACCTGCAAGAGCGACATTCATCGCTCGTTCTGGCTGTACGTGAAACACCCAGAACTGTTTGACCGTGCCGGTGATGTGGATCACTTCGAGCGCCAATCGGCCAACGCCCAGCAGCATGACTTGGGCGTCAAAACCATCCCCGACACATCAGATGCCGCGCTGGCCGCACTGCGCGCCGATGTTTCGGCCTTCTACCAGCGCGAATTGCAATGCGGTGACCGCAGCAAGGCCTACGTCATGGAGCGCAGTCCCGGCGTATTCCTGCTGAGTGTGCACGTGAAGGACCTGTCGACGGTCCAGTTGGAATTCCAGGGTGATGACCTCAAGCGCCGTGTCGGAAATCCCAACATCCATTCGGTGCTGGAGTACTCGACGCGCACCGGCGTCACCCGCTCGCTGGTCAAAGGTGGCGCCAAGTACCACCAGATGCTGCTCAAGGCGTTTGCCGAGCATCTGCTGCACACCACCCTCGATGCGCAGCGCTTGAAGGCGCCGACGCTGGATTTGTCGGCACTGCGTTTGGGATTCGATGTGCCGCAGGCGGAGGTCGACGGCTTCAACGTGCTGCAGGTGAAATCGATCAGCCTGCTCAGCCCGGACAACCAGTTGAAGCTCGATTGCACGGCCATGGCGGCCAGCGAGCACCGCTGCGTCACCGATCTCTTGGCAGAGAAGTTGCCCGGCCCATTGTCGGAAAACTGGATGGTCACCGCCGCGCAGATCAATCTGTACTACCCACCGGAGCCTGGCAAGTCGAAGGCGAAGATGGTGACTATCGAGATCACCCGCAAAGGCCGGCTCAACTTGCACAAGTTCGACGGGCCCTTGCAAGCGCAGTTGGAGGGCTACCTGGTTGCCTTGGGCATTCTGGCCAAAGGACAGACGCTCAATGCGCAAGAAGTACCAATGGGTGACGCCAGTGACGCACCGGATCTGCAACCCGCCTACGAGGACTGATCGATGTCGACCCATGAAGCGTGGTCGTTGGTTTGTCGGCTGTTTCAGGGTGGCACGCCGGTCTTTCGAATGGCTCTGTCGCCGGCCGAGATGATGGCCTGCGCCAGCCTGGGGGCGGCGATCAAACCGACGGTCATTGGCCGCGCATTCGTGCTGTGTCCGTACTGCCAACTGAAAAGCGGTCAGATCTTCGGGGATGGCAAGGGCGGGCAGATCTGTCAGTGCCCGGACTGCGGGCCCATCACTGTGACACCTGAAGATCGGGCGGCGGTGATGCTGGACGAAACCTGGTTGCGGTCAAAGCTGCGCATGGCGATGGACATTGAGAGCCGGGATGGCATCACCGACATTGCCGATGGTGTGTGGCGGCTGGGCGATGCGCGTCGGTCGCCGGTGTTGTTGGCCAGGAACCTGAACAGGCTGTGGGCTGACCCGTCCATCTTTGATCGGGTCCGTGTGACCGGTGCCGACATCCGGGTGATTGCACCCAAATCCAGAGAGGTACGCGGCAACCCGTTCTCCACCGGCATCGAGTGGCTGCCACTGGAGGAACGGTTCACGATCTACGGCAGTGGAATAGCCTTGATCGGGTCCGACATGGGGCAGGCGCCCATGGTGGTGGCAGAGCCTTGGGCTGCCTACCTTGGTCCCTTCTCATCGGACTTCAGGTGGGTATCGCTCGATGACTGGCCACACGGTCCGATCCGCTGCACCGAAGGCCAGGCGGCTGTCTTCAAGGCGCTCTGGTCGTTCAAGGGCGTCAAGGTGGATGCTGAGCGCGTGATGCTCAAGGCCAGCCAGGATAGTGAAAAGCCCATTGACCTGTTCAAGGTCAAGAAAGAGAACAAGGGCAAGCCGGAGTACGAGGGGCCGCTGCATGCGTACCGCACGCTTGTGAAATCAACCCAACGCCCGGGGTCCTACTGGATGCCGTGTGCCGAGAAATTAAATGGGTCGTGATGAGCAGAAAATCGTTTTTGGCGTTCAGAAACTGACCCCAAGCAGGTGCTGCGACGAATGGTTCAACGGTCTCCTATGCAGCGGTAGCGGACATCGGTTTACAGCGAAGGCTGCCTGCTATCGGCCAAAAGCGGTCAACTAAATACGATCAAACTCAGCGTGAAATCAATTTAAAAAGCTGAGAAAAAACGGCTCTGCCCGTGGCACATAACCATTACGCTGGCTTAATGGTGAATCATTTGCTCCATCCCCATCTTTCCATCTCACGTCGGTCACGTGCCATCTCAGCCTCAATCGAGTCTCTTGGCAACTGCCTGAGGCAATCCTGCATGGCTTGGGGATCTAACTTTTCAGTCTTCGGCGGTGTGGCCACCGTTTGGGGTGATTTGCCATCCCAAGCAAAAGGATTGCGAAAAACAGGCGGATCCGGCAAGCAGTCATCTTTGTAACTCGGTGGACCGTCTGAAGCGAACGGCGTGAACGAGATTGTTTTCTCAAAGATAAGCGGCTTTCCTGTTGGCGTGGGTGGCAGTGGCGGCATGTTTTCTACAGCTTTGCGCGCCAGTTGCTCGGCCACTGCGGACGTCGTCCAAATGGTTTCCAACTTGGCCAGTGTCCCGTCGGGTGCGATTTCAATCCTGAAACGAACATAACCTTGATCAGGCCCCTCGACAACAGTACCCATCATGCTGCGCACCTGTTGGCCCCAGTTGTACCGATAGCCTTTGCTGTTTTTGTTTGTGTACTTTCCCGCAAAGGCCCAATCTTCCGCAGAAGGCGGGGGCGGTGCAGCCATGGTGGCTGGCTCTTTGGCTGGCGGTGACCTGTCTGTCAACTCAGTGATTGGGGCAATGCCGAGTGCTTCTGGGCTTGGTGAATCGATCGCTGGCGAAAGTTCCTTGCCGCCCGTGGGTAAGTCATCTTGCGGTGGTGGCAACACCTGCATGAAGACGACTCGACTTGGGGAAGATTCTTTTTCGGCACTACGGAAGCCGAACTGATAACCGCTGACCAACCCCAAGACTGCAGCGTGCAATGCCAAGCTGAACAAAACTGCAACGACGTTTGGGCGATCAACTGCCAGCATGTTTTTCAAAAAACACTGTCTGGATCAAAAGACCGTTCGTAAATTTCCACCCTCACGAGATCCCTAACTCGGAAAGTGCAATTTCGACGAATGCTCCACAACAGAGACCACATTACTCACGCTCGACCTCAAGGTAGGTTCGGCTGGCGTTTCCCGGGTGCAATTCAGCTGCGTTTGCCAGGTTCATGAAAGGCTTGACGTTGAATGACTTGACTGCTTCGCTAACGTCTACACCTTGCTCCACAGCGCGTTGCATGTGTGAACGCATGGCTTGCAAATAATCGTAGCTTTGTGCCCTGGCTGTTTTGCTGTCAGTGATGCGCCCATGCCCCGGAACAATGCGTTTTGGATTCCATTGAGCTAAAGCGTTGAGGGCCTCTACCCATGCCCGCGTGCTGCTCACAGGCAGAACTGACAGTAAACGGTCCACATAAACAGTGTCACCCGAGAAAGCCACTTGGACGTGGGGCAGCCACACCATCAAGTCGCCAGGAGTGTGGCCACCCCCACGATGGCGAAACTCGAACACCGTACCGCCGAGCTCTAATCGCGCTTCGGGCCCCTGTAGAAGTCTGCTCGGAAAGCTTAAATCCGTTCCATCTGCAGCAGGTCCCAGTAAGGTGCGAAGTGCAGCGAGCTGATCGCCGCCGCGCGAGCGCATGTCCGGCACGGCTGTAGCGTGGGCAATCAACTCAGCCCCTTGGGCCTTGAAGTAGCCGTTGCCCAGCCATCGATGATCCTGTCCGCCCGTGTTGATGACCCAGCGTACGGGCTGCTTTGTCACTCGGCGCACTGCTTCGTGGATGGCACGAGCGGTTTTAAACGTCGAACCACTGTCAATCAGTACGGCACCGCCTGATGTAACGACCAGCCCAAGGTTGGCATTAAGTCCCTGGTTGGCCACCGTTCGACCGCCGATATCGCCCACGTAGGCGTAAACGCCGTCCGCCACGGGCTCAAAGCGAACCTCCACAGCTGAAGCCCACATCGTCTGGACTGCAAAAAAACTCACCAACAGTCGAGACAAAACCCGGCGCGACATCATGAACATCTTTAACTCTCCATCACAAAATATCGACGACCTGCATCCCTCAGCCCAGCAGGGGGGACAGCCAGGACACCGCCAAGCCAACCAGAGCACTACCTGCCAGCAGCGTCATGACGCCAACCTTGAAGCGAAATAGCGCCACTGCAGCACCAGCTGCAATCAAAGCCGACATCAGATCGAACCTTTCCTCGAATCCTTGGGGCCAGAGGACGTGGTGGGCAAAAAACATGGCCAGATTCAAGATCACGCCCACCACCGCCGCCGTGATCGCTGACAGGGGTGCGGTGAATCCCTGCTTACCGTGCGTGGCCTCGACCACCGGACCACCGGCCAAAATGAAGATGAATGACGGCAGGAAGGTAAAAAAAGTCACTACGGTAGCGGCCAGCGCCCCACCCAGAAACAGGGCATCCGGGCCTGATACCTCTTTCAACCATCCACCTAGGAAGCCGACAAAGGCAACCACCATGATCAGCGGGCCCGGGGTAGTTTCGCCCAGGGCCAGGCCATCGATCATTTGCGGACCGCTCAGCCACTGGTGGGTATCGACAGCCCCTTGATAGACGTAGGGCAAAACGGCATAGGCTCCGCCGAAAGTCAGCAATGCTGCTTTGGTGAAAAACCAGCCCATTTGCGTCAAAGTGCCCTCTAGGCCGTTGACCGTGATCAGTGTCACCATCGCCAGTAACCACAGCCCAAGGCCTATAAGGAGCACTTTCAGGAGTCTGGCCCGTGAAAACTTTGCATGCAAAGGTGTAGGCGTATGGTCGTCGATCAGTGCGGGGCCATAACTGGTTTTGTTTGATCCATGTCCGCCGCCGAGAGTAAATACTTCGGGCCAGCGTCGCGAGCCCAACCAACCGACCAAAGCTGCTGCGAGAACAATGGCTGGAAATGGTGTGTCAAATGCAAAAATCGCGATGAACGAAGCGGCAGCTATGGCCCACATCCAACGATTTTTCAACGCCCTTGTTCCAATGCGGTGAGCGGCGTGTAGTACCAGCGCAGTCACGGCGGGCTTGAGTCCATAGAAGATACCGGCCACCAGTGGAACGTCGCCAAAGCGCAGATAAATCCAGCTCAGTGTGATCAGGATGAAAAGCGAGGGCAATACAAACAGTGCGCCAGCGACGATACCGCCCCATGTGCGGTGCATGAGCCAGCCGATATAGGTGGCAAGTTGCTGCGCCTCCGGACCTGGGAGCAGCATGCAGTAGTTCAGCGCGTGCAAAAAACGCTGCTCGCTGATCCAGCGCCTGCGCTCCACCAGCTCAGTGTGCATGATGGCAATCTGCCCGGCTGGGCCACCAAAGCTGACAAAGCCAAGCTTGAGCCAAAAACGGAAGGCCTCGCTGAAGCTCACCGGCGCGGGTGGCATATCGGGTTCGGTGGGATTTTTTGATGTGACGGGATCGAGGTTCATTCAGATATTCCTGGGGCGGCATACAGCGCATCAAAGACAAGAGCCGCTGCTTGAGCTAGAGCATCATCGTTAGTGTGGACCTCCCTCAGTCCTGCCAAAACGAGTTCCAGTCCAGCTGTCTCTGCAACGGGAATTCCGCCTACGTCAAGAAAATGAACAGCAAGGGCAATTCGCTGCAGCCGCTGATCCACATCCAATCCGAAGCTCGCCGCCAGTACCTCAAAGCTCACGCGCGAGCCAACATGCGTAAATCGGGCACCGTCAAAGTCAAATCCCAAAACGCCGCGCGGTGGAGGTGTGGCACCCGCAGGGTCGGCAAGCCAAATAAAAGATGCTTCTGGGTCTATGAAGCGACGAATTAGCCAAGCGCAAGCCAGGCGATCTACCCAAGGGCGAGCACGTGTCGCCCAGCGCTTTCCCTTGAATTTGCGAGCATCAAGGCGCGCGATGCCATGACTTGGTTGCACCTTCGGCTCACCCTTCGAAAATCTGGTGTCGATTGTTTGTCGCAAAACATCAAGTTCAGCTTGTGCATGTTGCGCGGCAGCGCCAGGGTAGTAATCAATACTGCGCAACACTTGCAGCGCTTCTGTAACACCTCGCAAGCGACGCCTAGCCTCGGTTTCGTCCAGTTCGGGCAGCAACGCGGTCAGTGCCTGCGCCTCACCGTGCCATTCGCCATAAGATTTGCTGCGGTCAAACAAGGCCAACAGTTCGGTGCGCATTACTTCGTCATGAGTTGACAGTTGCAGCACATGCGCCTGACCACCGTTCTCGCGTACCTCAGAAACTAGCGGATCGAACAATTCAGCGTGAGACTCAGGCAGCAAATAGACGCCATCGCGCAATGAAGGGCACCCCAGAGTTTTGAGCGCACGCCAAATACGCAGGCGAATTGCCTTTGGTTGTGTTGGCAGGGTGAGAAAAAGAGAGCTCCACATATGATTGAAGTATATGCCTCAAACTTTGACTTACATACATCAAAAAACTGGAGGTTAAATCAATAAACTTTTATTGGATGAGCTGACGTCCGCTTTGGGTCGGCTCCTACCAGTCGGCAGAATTTCTGCAAGGTCTGATCCCAGCCTGTCGCCGACGTTCACTTCTGCCTTGCCGACTGCCACTCAATCTGCAGCTTGACCTCAAGAGACCTTACAGCCAGATACCGCCCCTCCAAGTGCTCTGGCGAACTCGAAAAATCGACACACGCATAAGTCCTTGTCTCACAAGGCGATGTGCGTGTGCCAAGGCGTAAGAGTTGGTGTTTTTTCTCAGAGAACAGAGGGCAGAAAAGGGTCGAACTGGCTACGGTAGACACCGTGTCGACTAGCCCCTGGCACACGCAGAATGAGCCTGTTCCCCGCGTGTACTGGGGGAAGCCCAAATGAAAACGCCCAACTGAGAGCAGTCGGGCGTTTGTATATGGTGGTGGAGTATAGCAGCACCGCAAACACTCATCCCGAAGGTGTGAGGCTTGTTGTCCTGAAAACACCCCCCGAATGAGGAAATCGGGGCGCTTCCAAGGTTTTGCTCTAACTTCCTCGCTGGTTAGGAGAAATTCCTGCCACCACGCGTGTCGGCCACTGAAGGCCAGCAGTCCTGGCAAGCATATAGCGCCATCTGTCGCGCACCAAGGCAAAGACTACCCAGGGGTTTAAAAATTTGGTAGACTTCCAGATCTTTTAAACCAAACCCTAGGAGGTATCATGATCGCAGATCGCATTCGGCAAGCACGATTGGCTGCTGGTCTGACCCTGGGTGCTTTGGGTGAAAAAGTCGGTGTCTCGCACACAGCGATCCAGAAGTACGAGAAGGGGTTGCTAACGCCTTCTTCCTCTCAACTCCTCAAGCTGGCGCGTGCCTGCGACGTCCGCACCGAATACTTCTTTCGCACCCACTCCGTCGAACTGCTTGAGCCAGAGTTCCGTAAAACGGCGGCCTTTGGCAAGACGGCACAGGATGCACTAAAGATCAAGGTCGTGGAGTTGGTGGAGAAGCGTGTGGAACTTCTCGGGGCTTTTCCAGAATTACCTCTATTGGTGTTCGCCCCTCCGGTCGGACTCCCTGAACACATCCAGGCGCTGGATGAGATCGAAGCACTTGCCGACCAGGCCCGCAACGCTTGGCAGTTGGGAATGAACCCCATTGGAGACCTCACAGACACCCTTGAAGGTCTTGGTCTGCTGGTCATTGTCGTTGATGAAGAACACCCAGGGTTCTCTGGCCTGACCGCCAAAGCCCGCACCGACGATGGTCGGGAATTCCCGATCGTGGCCGTCTCAAAACGGTGGCCAGGCGATCGGCAGCGGTTTACGCTGGCTCACGAACTGGGGCATTTGCTGCTTGAGGGACGGCTGGCTGTTGGCCTTGATGAGGAAAAGGCCTGCGACCGGTTCGCGGGGGCCTTCTTGGCACCACGCGTGGCCGTGCATCAATTGCTTGGGCAGCAGCGCCACGCGCTGGAGTGGCAGGAGCTCTATGTGCTCAAGCATGAGTTCGGCCTATCGATGTCTGGATGGCTGCAACGAGCCAAGCAGTGTGGCGTGATCACCGATGCTGCACATCTCATGATGTTCAAACGCTTTTCGGCCAAGGGCTGGCGCAAGAACGAACCCGGAAATCCATTACCTCAGGAACACCCCCGACTCTTCGATCAGTTGGTATACCGCGCTCTGGCAGAGCAATACATCTCTGAAGCCAAAGCAGCGGAACTGCTGGGCATCCCGATGATGCGCTTCCACAAAGAACGTCAGTTGGAGTCATCGGATGCGGTTGCTCATCAGTGATGCCAATATTTTGATCGACATGGAAGCCGGGGCGTTGATGGGCACGCTCTTTCAGCTTCCCATGCAGTTCGGCATCCCTGACCTGCTGTATTACGAAGAAATTGAACCGGGCAGCCCAGGACTTGAAAACCTGGGCCTACAAATCATGGAGGTCAGCGGCGACTTCGTGGCGTATGCCCAGCAGTTGCCAGCCCAGCACAATCATCTGCTTCCAGCGAAAAACGGTCCCAAGCCCAGTCACAACGACTACTTAGCTCTGGCACTTGCGAAGCAAGAGGTCTGCACCCTGCTGACGGGTGACACCAATTTGCGAATTGTCGCCAACAAGGAGCAGGTCAACGTCATGGGCACCATTGGGCTGTTGTGCGCCATGATTGAAAACCAGTTGCTGACGGTCGACGACGCCTTCAAGGCGCTTGACAGAATGAAGCTTGGTAAGCGCCGGTTGCCCTGGCCAGAAGCCGAAAAAATGCTCAACGCCTTGCGCTGAGCACAACATCCACGGCGACGGAACAGCCACTAATTTCGCGCACGTTCGATCTCCATACGTTTTGCTGTATGGAGATCACCGATGCCAATCAAATACTGCCGTTCCGGCCTTCTATTCTGACCAAGTCAGCCAACGAATCTAGGACCACTAAGACTGCTGGCGTAGCTACCAAACCAAAAAATTCTTAACGAGCGCCCTTGAGATCAGTAACGATCATTTTCCCCCCTTCATTGATGACCATGAATTCGACCTTATCACCAGGCTTCACATTGGCGAGTAACGCTTTGTCTTTGGCTGTAAACACCATGGTCATGCCGGGCATGTCCATGTGCTTAATGGGGCCGTGTTTGATGGTGACTTTGCCAGCCTCAAGGTCTATTTTCTTGACTTCGCCTTCGGTCATCGACGCAGCGGGCTGCGACATATCCATCTTGCTGTGATCCATGGTGGTCTGTGCCATGCTGCTCACAGGCAGCGCGATGCCCAAGGCCAAGGCGGAAACGGTGGTGATTTTCTGGATGATGTTCATGGTTATCCTCGTGGGTAGGTGTTGAAAACAGTGGTGCTGCCGTCGCGCTGGATTAGCAGCACCTGATACGCATCGCGTCGGTTGTCATAGGATGGACCGTCCATGCCTGGCGACCCAACCGGCATGCCTGGCACTGACAGTCCCAAGGCTTTGGGTTTTTCTTTGAGTAGGCGTTGGATGTCCGCAGCGGGCACGTGGCCCTCGATCACATAGCCCTGGATCAATGCCGTGTGGCAAGAGCCAAATTTCTGCGGCATACCAAGGCGTGCGCGTGCGGCGTTGTTGCCTTGATCAATCACAGTGGCAGCAAAACCATTCTTTTCGAGGTGCGCAATCCAGTCTTTGCAGCAGCCGCAATTGGGGTCTTTCCAGACCTGCAAAGTTGCCGGTGCGGCGTAAGCGGTCATGCTCAAAGGGGCCAGTGCCAGCACGGCGATACCCGCGATGCAGGCGCGCCGGGCGGTGAGAACAATCGAGTACTGTCGGGACATGTGGCGCTCCTCGTCAATCGCTCAAACTATTTCTTGTTGACCTTGACCTGACCCTTCATGCCGGCCTCGTAATGACCTGGCATCAGGCAGGCAAAATTCACGGCACCTGCTTTTGTGAACTGCCAGACGATTTCCCCCTGCTTTCCAGGAGCCAGCGTGACTTTGCTGGGTTCATCGTGTTCCATGTCTGGAAACTTGCGCATCTGCTCAAGGTGTTCCAGTAATTCCTGCTGGGTGCCCAAACTCAATTCATGTTTGACCTGGCCTTTGTTTTTGACGATGAAGCGCACCGTCTCGCCCTGCTTGACTTGAATGTCGGCTGGCGTGTAGCGCATGTTGTCCGTCATCTCGATGGTGACGGTTCGGCTGGCCTTGCTGGCCACGCCGGGCTTTCCAATCGCAGTCTCATCACTGTCGTGTCCGTGGCCACCCGCATGGGTACCACCTGCAAAAGCAGCACTGGACAACGCCAGCGCGGCGATCAAGGTTAAGGGACGAAGGGTTCGGGTCATCTGGGTCATTGCGATTTCTCCTGGGTTGAATGAAAAGGATCAGTGGTTGTCGTGGCCGCCGCCGCTTGGCTTGCGCACTTTTACTTCCGTTGGGGTGAGCGGCTTCTCGGCGCGTGGCATGGATTGCCCGCCTTCCGACTTGAAGCGGGCGGGTTTGGCCAGTGGCCCGGTGTATTCGTGCGCAACCGAGCCTTCCGGGTGCTTGAACCAGCCCGGATTGCTGTAATCACCGGGCTTTTGGTCGCGGCGTACCTTGAGCACGCTGAACATGCCGCCCATCTCGACCGAGCCGAACGGGCCTTCGCCGGTCATCATGGGCGCGGTGTTGTCAGGAATGGGCATTTCCATCTCGGTCATGTCGGCCATGCCGCGCTCGCCCATCACCATGTAGTCTGGAATCAAGGAATTGATCTTCTTGGCGATCCCTCGATGATCAACACCGATGAGCGTGGGCACATTGTGACCCATGGCATTCATGGTGTGGTGACTCTTGTGGCAATGGAAGGCCCAGTCGCCTTCCTCGTCGGCGAGAAATTCGATCTGCCGCATTTGGCCGACCGCGACATCGGTGGTGACCTCGTACCAGCGAGTGCTCTTGGGAGTTGGCCCGCCATCTGTGCCAGTGACGAGAAACTCGTGCCCGTGCAGGTGGATCGGGTGGTTGGTCATCGTCAGGTTGCCGATACGAATGCGAACCTTGTCGTTCAACCGCACATTCAATGAATCGATGCCGGGAAAGATTCGGCTGTTCCAGCTCCACAGGTTGAAGTCCAGCATCGTCATGATCTTGGGCGTGTAGCTCCCAGGGTCGATGTCGTAGGCGTTGAGTAGGAAACAAAAATCCCGGTTCACTTCATCGATCAGCGGATGCTTGGCCTTGGGGTGCGTGATCCAGAAGCCCATCATGCCCATGGCCATCTGCGTCATTTCATCCGCGTGTGGGTGATACATGAAGGTGCCGGGACGACGCGCGACAAATTCATACACAAAAGTTTTACCTGGTTGAATGGCGGGTTGATTCAGTCCAGCAACTCCATCCATACCATTGGGCAAACGTTGTCCATGCCAGTGAATGCTGGTGTGCTCAGGGAGCTTGTTCGTCACAAAGATCCGCACGCGGTCGCCCTCGACCACTTCGATGGTGGGGCCTGGGCTTTGCCCGTTGTAGCCCCACAGGTGGGCCTTGAAGCCTGGGGCCATCTCGCGCACCACTGGCTCGGCCACCAAGTGAAACTCTTTTACGCCGTTGTTCATACGCCAGGGCAAAGTCCAACCGTTGAGTGTCACCACCGGGTTGTATGAGCGCCCAGTATTGGGCACCAGTGGCGGCATGGTGTCAGGGCTGGTTTGAATGACGGGCTCTGGCAAGGCTGCAAGTGCCACGCGGCTCACAGCACTGGCTGCAACTGCACCACCAGCGATACTGGCCAATCGGAAAAAATCTCTTCTGGATGTCATTGCTTTACTCTCGTGTTCAATGTCCAGCCGCGCCAGCGCTAGGCGCGCTGGTCATCACGGACAGGGAGGTCGTGGTGGGGCGGCCGATCAACGATGCCTGCAAGGCTGCGTCCGCCAGCCAGTACTGCTGCTGCGCAGCGATGGCGGCGGTCACGGTGCCGACTTGATCACGAGCATCGGCCATCAGCTCAAAGACACCAATCAGCATGCCGTTGTAGCGAAGTTGGTTTTCATCGGAGATCACACGGCGCACGGGCAGCACTTCATCCCGGTAATGCTTGGCCACATCAAATGATGTGCGATAGGCCGAATAACTCTCGCGCAAGTGCGAGCCCGCCGCGCGCACCGTGGCCTCCAGTTGATTGGCCGCCGCGAGCGTGCGGGCATTCCACGCATCGCGCTGCATGCCGCCCCAGTCGAAAATTGGTAAGCGAACCGCCACCTCGAATCCGCGCGGTTCGGTTCGGGTTCCTGCTGCGTTGTCAAATACCGTATTGCGCCGCGCGGTCAGTTCGATGTCGGTGAAGCTGGTGATGATGTTCAAGCCTTGTGCCTTGCCCGCGCCAGCCAGTGCGCTTTGCGCCAAACGAATGTCCAGACGACCATTCGTCGCCAATGCGCCGACCGTATTTGGTTCGAGCGGCGCTTTGGGCAAATCGGGCAGACGTTCGGGCAGTTGGAGTTGTTGCCCCTGCGCCTCATCAAGCCCCAGCAAACGAATCAGTTCCTCCCGGCTCGCGGTCGCTTGGTGTTGGGTAGTCGCCAGGCGGGTAGCGGCATCGGCATAGAAAGATTGCTCACGGGCACGACTGATGCGATTGAAGTTGCCTACCGACTGCATGCGCCGCGCGAGTTCGGCACCGGCCTCGGCGCTTTCAAACACCTGTCGCGCGTAGCTCAGGGCCTGCTGAGCCGCCACAGCGCGCACCCAGGCTTGGCGTACCTGCGTCACACGATCCACCACCTCAGCAGAAAGACGCAATTGCGCCTGCTCGATGCGGCGCTCGGCGATGCCAGTGCGGGCAGGCAAGGTCAAGATATCTAGCAGACCAAACGAGAGCGAGCGCGCCAACTCCAGCTCATCACCAACCACCATGCGCTCAAAACTGAAGATGGGGTTAGCAATGCGCCCGACTTGTGCCGCGTCGGCGGACTCCGCCCAACCTTGCGCCAGCAGGGCTTGCAAGGCGTGGCTGTTGGTCAATGCGAGCTGCACAGCTTCTTTCTGCCCAAGGGGTTTTGCCAGCAATTGGGCAGCGAGCTGTGCGCGTTGCTCACGTTCCTGATTGCTTTGGGCCAAGCTCAATTGCCCGTCAGTGAAGCCGGTGGTCTCGGTATTGACGCGGTTCACGTTCTGCTCAAGGCTGACGCTGGCACAGCCAGACAAAACCCCGATAGCAACCACGGACACCGCCAGCTTGGCGCGATGAGATGAGAGCAAGCGCTTCATTGCTTGCCTCCCTCATGGTGACCGGCATGCGGATTGGCCGCCGGTGGCGTATCGGGCGCTGGCTGTCCAGTTGCGGCTTCCTTGGCGTAGGCGCGCCAGCCGCCAATCCGGCCAACCCGGTCATTGGCCTCACGCCAGGACTGCACCGCCTGATCGGTGTAGCCCTGATAACTCGCCAATGCAGAGGCGTACTGCAACTTGGTCGGCAATGGATTGGCCTGAATTTTTTCCACTGGCGCGGCCAGTGCGGCACCGGTAGCCAGCACGCAGAGCCACGGCAACAGACTTCTGGACAGGGACGAAGGGTTTGGCATCACCGCAGGCTCCTTTCAATTTGTTGAAACATGAGAAGAGTTTGGGCCACCACCCCTGTCAGGAGGGTGATTCCAAGATGACATTTATGTCATCTTGCTGCCATAAAGACAAAATTCTGTCAGACTAACCGGTAGAAATAGATGGAGCAGGCCCGTGAAAATATTGATCGTTGAAGACGAACCGAAAACCGGCGAATACCTGCGCCAAGGGTTGAATGAAGCCGGTTTTGTCGCGGATTTGGCGGCCACTGGCAGTGACGGGCTGCACCTGGCGTTGCATGGCGAATACGACCTAGTGATCCTGGACGTGATGCTGCCGGAACTGGATGGCTGGCAGGTGCTGGCATCACTGCGGCGGCGCGGGCTGGAAATGCCGGTGCTGTTTCTGACCGCCCGCGATCAGGTGGAAGACCGTGTGAAGGGGCTGGAGTTGGGAGCCGACGATTACCTAGTCAAACCGTTTTCTTTTGCCGAGCTGTTGGCCCGCGTGCGCACCATCCTGCGGCGTGGACGAGGCGGCGGACTGGACAGCAATGTCCTGCGCGTGGCCGATCTGGAGCTGGACTTGCTGCGCCGCCGCGTCACGCGAGGCGGAAAGCGCATTGACCTGACGGCCAAGGAGTTCGGTTTGCTGGAATTGCTGATGCGCCGTCAAGGCGAAGTGCTGCCGCGCTCATTGATTGCCTCGCAGGTGTGGGACATGAATTTCGATTCGGACACCAATGTCATCGAGGTGGCCATGCGCCGACTGCGACTGAAGGTTGACGACGGGCAG
>Ga0255211_1000244_pt1 | contig 20269 bp, 17 predicted proteins | sample Miss_Yuk_RepB_8d_FD_183036 | JGI IMG/M metagenome (GOLD analysis project Ga0255211, IMG submission 183036) | Freshwater microbial communities from Mississippi River, Louisiana, United States - Miss_Yuk_RepB_8d | ecosystem: Environmental > Aquatic > Freshwater > River | place: USA: Louisiana...
ATCCTCATTTCCCTCGTTTCCTTCATTTCCCTGATTGCCTTCATTGCCATCTTGAATTTTTAAATTTTTTTTATTATTTATTATTTTGTCCAGATTGTGTTGTGTATGAGGTTGTGTATGAGGTTGTGTATGAGGTTGTGTATGCTGTAAATTATTATTTGATGAAGTATTGTGTATCGTTTGAGACACATTAGATATTTCCAATGATATGGGTTCTAAATCTTTTGTTTTTTCGTTGTCGTTGTCGTTGTCGTGGCTGTGGTCACGTTCCGTGATGGAAACAGGTGGTGTTGCACTGGACTGTATATTTTTTTTAATAAGACATGACTGAAAGACAGGTTTATTTGACATAACAAGAGCTTGACGTAAAATAATCTCGAACTGAAAACTTTTAGATGTAAATTTTATGCCTTGTATTTCTAAAACTGTTATTAAATCATTTTCAGGTTTTATGTCATCTAGGGATAATTTATTTTCACTTTCGTCGAACACGAAACATGTAGGCATTTTTACAAGATTTTTAGATGGTGCTATACTGGCTCGTAGTAAATAGTATTTGCCTGCTTTAAAAGGTCGCAAAGTAGCGGCAAAAGCGTTCTCTATGTCATTTTGGTCAATCTCGTTTGTAAACCACGAGTTCCTTTTTTCGTGGATTTTTTCTACACACGATTTTTCTAAATTTTCCATAAACTCTATAAATGTAGAATCATCTGATGAAAACATAAGGTCGATGTATGATTTTTTTCCAGATGAGGATACTACGCCTTGTTTAGAAATACATTTAGGTGTTTGCACATAAAGTGCATCATTATTTACGTTTAATTTTGTAAAGAAAGAACCACCTTGTAGCGACTCAGGATGAGTTAAAATAAATTTACTAAAATCAAAAGTATCATATACTGTGCATATATTGGAGGGAGAATTAATATCCATTTAATGCTTAAGGAGAAAATATAGATAATAATAACACGCAAAAAATGTATAATAATTATATTTCTATAAATTAATTAGTAATATTTAAATAGTTAGAACACAAAAGTAAAAATGAAAGAAACAAAAGATATAAAAGACAAAATTACTGACTATTTTTTAGATTTTATTAAAAAAGATGAAGTTAAAAAAGAATTAAAGAATTTATTTAAACCAATTATTAACTTAATATTAGAAGAAATATATCCGTATATTTATTTATCATTACTTCTAGTTATAATTAGTTTTTTTCTAGTTTTAGGAATATTTATAATGTTGTTTAAAAGTCACAAAATTACATAATATACAACTATTATCTAAATAATTATTTTTTTCTTTTTTTCTAATTAGATAGTATAAGATATAAAATATGACAAAGTCTAGAAAAAGTTGCGGTAGAAGTAGAAGCAGAGGCAGAGGCAAACGAGGTGGTTCAATGGCTCCATTAGCTTCAGGGAATTATCCAGGAAGTACAGTCAGCGGTGGGCAGTGGTCTACGTCTGTTGGAGGCAACCCTGTAGCCCAAGCTGCGAATAATTTTCAATCTCTTCAAGCAAAGTTTGCAGTCGATTCTGGTGGCGCTGGCGTAAATCCCATGTTAGCTAGACAAATGATGAACGGACATGCTATGGGTCAAACCGGTGGTGGTTCTCGTCGGCATAAACGTCGTGCTATGAAAAATGGTTCTAAAAGAATGCGTAGAAGTCAGTCGCAGGCACAGGGACAGGCACAGTCACAGTCACAGTCACAGGGACAGGCACAGGCACAGAGCCAGTCTGGTGGTATGTTTGCAACATTCGGAGCCTTATTGAAGGAAGCTCTTGTCCCTCTTGGGTTGTTAGCTGCACAGCAGGCATACGGAAGAAGTTACGGAAAAAAAAATAGAACTAGAAAGAGCAGGAAATAAACGCTACGTATATTTAGTTATGTATAAAGTAGAATATGTAAAGTTTAAGTATTTAAAATAATATGTAAAAATAGTTTAGATATTATTTGTAATAATATAATAGATACTTGCATTCTTACTATTGACGATGAATAAACCTCCAGCTACGAATACAGGTACAGGCACAAGTCATTTAGACAAAACGATTCAAAATTGGGTTGAATTGGACAATGAACTTAAAAAGTTAAACGAAAGAGCAAAAGATATAAGGACACGTAAAAACGATATAGAAGATAAAATAATGACGTATGTTGAAGATAATAATATGAACAATAGTGTTGTAAATATAACGGATGGAAAACTTAAATTTTGTGAGACGAAACAGACATCACCGCTTACCTTGGGGTTTTTGGAGAAATGCTTAAGTGAAGTTATTGCAAACCAGGGACAAGTAAAACAAATTGTAGACTATATTAAAAGTAAACGCGAGACAAAAATGGTTCCTGAAATTAAAAGATACTATAATTAATCGGGTATATTAGAATTAGTTAAAATATATTGAACTAATTTATATACATAATATAGGTAGAGTTTTTACTATGAGCGAATATCAATCGGGAGGTTCAAGAGATAGAAATAACGACTTGAAACTATTTCCTTTGCGCAACGAAGACCTTGTTTTTAGTAAAAATAGCGATGGTGTATTAAGCTGTGGATATAAAGTAAGCAACGCTCTTTTGAACGCTACTCTTGGTATGCCTATGGCTGGTGGTGGTGGTGGTGGTAACAAGTCTCCAAAAAAAGAACACAGTAAAGGTAAAAAACACGAGAAACAGGATAATGAACCAAAAACTGCAAAATTAATGGAAGATTTAGTTATTCCATCTAGTTTATACTATGGTAAACCTGTTGGCAATAGTAAAGTATTTAACTATAAAAAAGGTAAAAGAGACAAAGGAGACAAAGGAGACAAAGGAGACAAAGATAAAAAAGGTAGGGACTCCGCTAGTGATAATGAGAGCGACGATGATGTCATTGAAGAGTCACTATATGATAAGTTATTATCTTTAGTCAGTCTTGACAAAAAAGTAAAATATGATAAAAAGACGAGAAAACATAGTGACGAAGCGAATATCGACAAAAATAAAAACAAAACCAAAAACAAGAACAAAAAAACTAAAAAAGTTAGGTTTGCAGTGTAATGTATAGTGTATATACCACCAAGTAATTTAATAATTTAATAGAATATTATGCACCTTGTACAATATTCTATTCACTTTTACTATTCACTTTTATTTATATATTATAAAATGCATCGTGGGAATAAATATAGACGCTTCTATTAAATGCATTTTCATTAATTTTGGTAATAAAGTTTTTAGATTTATTAAATGGCGCTATGTGTAAATTTTTCTCAGAAAAATTCCATTTATCGAAAATATCCGTATTGATATTATTATTACAACTTGTTATTAGTATAAAATTAAACTTATTTTTAATGTTCTCAAAAATGGTAAGTATTTCTATATTTTTTAAGTGAAAAATAACATCTCTAATTATGATAACTGATGAAAAATCCATGTCTTTAAAACTTACCAAGTCTTTACACATGAATGTATGCATCGGATAGTTTATAGAGTGAGATTCTATTATGCTTTGAACTATATCAACGCCTGTATAGTTTAGATTTTTGTCATGAAAGAAATTTGTTTTAGAAATCCACGTTAAGTCACCGCATCCTAAATCTAAAATGGATGAACACTTACTTTTGTAAATAAATTCATTCAGTAATTTTGAACAACTACTAGCATTTTCTAGTGAAGAACCGGGACCTGATAAAGGTATAGTAGGGTCACCATTATTCCATATTTTTTTTGAATATATGCTCTCGAATATAATTTTATTTTTATTCGTATTCATATTTTCAAGTGACTTATTTATAAAATAATTTAACGGCATATTACTATTTAATATTTCTATTTCTGTTTTATCTTGTAATTTTTTATATACCGAATTTACTAATACGACCAATGGTTGATATTCCCGAATAATATTTTTATAACTATCGTATGGTTTACAAACAAATTCTTCTTCACAATTTTCGCACCTTACAGGATATAAATTATCTAATCCACTGAATATATGATAGTTGTCGTACAAATTTGGATATTTATTTTTCATATTTTCAAGCATTTGATTGCCAATATCAGTCCATCCAATATTCCCTTGTTTCTTGTTTAATAAATTTATCATATTATTTTTCCACCCAATCATTAATGGTGTATTTGGTTTGCTACCAAAAATCCCATTCCATAAAATATCACTATTTTCTGTTATAAAAAATCCATTTTTATTTTCAACTAGGTCAAATAAATCATCTAATGCATCCATTACTAGAGTATCACTATCTAACCAAATACCCCCATAGTCGCAAATAACATTAACTCTTACATAGTCTGCTTGATGTGCTGGACATAATTTATTAAAATAGTTTGGTATATATTTTATATACTTTTTTATAGTATTTGGTGTAATTAAAATTACATTATATCCCTTTTTATTTGTAGAGTGTAAGTATATTATTTTTCGTAGTAGTGAAATAAGAGAATATTCTTTTCCGGTCCAATATAAATAAACATTTCTGCTTTCCATATTTATAATTATAGTTATAATTATAGTTATAATTATATTACATATTAATATAATTATATTACATATTAATATAATTATATAATACAAATTACAAATTCACTTGAAACTATAAGTTATAATTTACCCTAAAATACTCCAGCTATTTTTATTAAAGGGAGAAAGCAATATTTCTGGAACACGTTTCTTCCAGTATTCCAGTTTCTTTTGTAGTTCCATATCTTTCATACTTACAGGGTATATGGGAGTGTTGTTCATATTATTACGCTCAGCCGGTGTTATAATCGGTTTAAAACCATAACAGTTTACACCAAAGCGAGCATTAGGATTTCCTATTTTACCACCATTGATACCTGGTCTTCCACAGTCATTTTCGTGTCCTTCAATCGTCTGCAATTTATCCCATGTTTTTTTTTGCGTTGGGAAAAGCACCATTTGCCCATCGGACCACCCATAGTTGCACCATTCTGCGCCTTTATTGTACGCCTCTTCTACTTGATTATAAGTTGCTAGTTTTCCACCATAGGCTTGACATATTGCTTTTGAGTCGTCAAATGTAAAGTCGTTACTTGGAATATTAAATACTTCTTTTTTTACTTTCATCTGAGGTACTGCACTTTCACCGGGTGGCTTTTGAACCGTCAAATCTATTTTTGGTTTGTCCGTAAAAATATCCTTTATAGATGCTGTAAAATTAATATTAAAAAAATATTGAAAACCATTTATAATGATAAGAACAATAAAAATACTCCATAGTATTACTTCCAATGTTCTTTTTCCAGGTGTTTCGCCACTACCACTACCACTACCACTACCAGAACCTGGTGAGTCTCCTCCACCACCTCCATTACCTTTTCCTAAAGATGAAAATAAAACATAATACAAAATAGTTACAACAACAAATGCAAGTAAAATAATAATACGCGTTGTTGCACTAGACGAGTCTAGTTTATTGACGCCTTTTGTTGCTAAGTTAGTTATATATGATACTGGATTTCCTTCTATCCCTGTTAGTGAATTATAACTTATACTCATTTATTATATTTTCTATATAATTATTCTATATATATAATTCAACTAATTTTTTTTTCGATAAAAGAGACAATATGGCGTATTTCCACTAATTATATTGTCGTTCACTAAAATTTCAGTTACTTGTGTGTCATTAAAATTATACCATTTTCCATTCGAGTTTTTTATTGTAGCACTATAATGACCTCCATCAATTTGTCCATGATGATTACAAATAGCATATAAATCGTATATATATGTTTCTTTCGCATATCCTTCTACATATTTTGAAAAGTCAACATTGTTAATTGGAATATCTATAAATTGTTGATTCTTTTTACTTCGCCCTGTTATAGATGTTATAAATCGCTTAATATCAATTATCATTATATTTGGAAGACTCCAAAATAACATTCTCTTATTCACATTTTGTTTTTTATTCTCTTTTTCATTAAACCATGCATTTTCCCCTTCCAGTAACTCGCATTCACATTGTTTATCGAAACATTGAAATAATGTTATATTTTTATCCGTGTTCTTGATGTTTACTTCTTCTTTTGATGGAATTGGTAAATGTATTAACATATATGGTTCCGGGCGTAAACTCAAGTAATTTAAAGAGTCCGTATGACTTGCTTGTACATCTTTCTCTTTTTCGGAAATCGGTGTTAGTACAGATACATGTATTCCAAAAAATATGTTTAAAAACTCTGAATAGTCTTTTGTATATTGCGTCTTCATCATTTCATAACACGCCTTCCCCATTTCGTCTTTTTTTGTTTTTATATTTCCCTTAATGTCCATAATAACTTCGCGCGTTAATGCATTATGAAAGGAGTCAAATAGAAATAATAGAAACTCGGGTAAATCATTTTGCGACCACCCCGTAAATAAATCGCGGTTCGTAATTTTTGCAATACGCTGTATCGTATTTATAAAACGCCCTGGCGAAATAACACAGTTCTGACTCCACATCAGTTTTCGAAGGTCGTCCCATTCTACTAAAAGAACTGACTCCGGTTTATTATTCAAGTGTTTTTTATATTCCCCACCTCCCTTTGATAAAAAATCGTTTAATTCATATGTGTGTGAGAGACACTGTATACACGCATTTATAAAACAAGTGTTCCCTAAATTTGCTAGACCTGTTATACCTTTATCGTTATATTGAGAAAATCTGTTTTGTATACTAGGATTTTGTTCTGTCATTTTAGATGTTTATGTATTTTAATTATCGGATTGTATTGTTTTTAAATAGGTGTGGTATATATTATTAGAGCAAGTAGTATTTAATATTTAAATGCATTTAATATTTAAACATATGTAACATATATAAATATATAAATAAGTATATAACATTGACATGTCTAGAAGAGAAAATGAAATTAATGGAAACAATGAAAACGGTGCAAATAGTGTAAATGGTGCAAGTGGTATTTATTATGATGGTGATATAAGAAGATATAGTCGAAGACATTCTTATTATGATGATGCTTTTAATATGGATTTTGAGTATAGTTATTTTGATTTAATGAATAGTTTTGGAAGATTTGTTTCAAGGACTCAAGACATGTATTCCGATATGCAAACATGTATATCAAGTATGATTGAACTTCAGAATGAACGAAGGAGAATAGTCAATAGACGACGACAACAACATTTTCAAAATAATCGTGAATTGCATCAACGTCAACACATTGTATTTAATGATAGTAACGATAGTAATAATAATGATACTACTATTATAGAAGGTTCTCAAGGTTCTCAAAGTTCTCGTACTACGTCAAATAGTGATATACCTCCTGTTACTAGAGGAGTCAATAATGGTGTAAGAAATCCACTAGGATTAGGAAGAACATCACTACCAGGTTTATCAAGAAGTCCATTACTTGATATGGGTAATATTTTTTACTCGATACCTCGAACAGTTTTACTTAATCCTAATCCAAATCCAAATCCAAATACTACATTGAATAGAAGAAGAACCGGGGGATTAACTATTTCCGAAATAGAAGAAAATACCGAAATAATGACATATGGTTCAATCCCTTCTAATTATATTTTGAATACCGAATGTCCTATTACAAGAGAAACGTTTACACCTGAGTCTGTTGTCTTAACTTTAAAACAATGCAAACACTGTTTTGTTCCTTTTCGAATGATGACGTGGCTTGAAACAAATTCGACGTGTCCTTTGTGTCGCTCTAATGTTGTAAGAGCAGTTGAAACAACTACTACATCCAATAGTGGTGTAGAAAATACAACCAACGAAACTAATGCCAATAGCGCTAATGGTGCGAATGGTGCGAATGATGCGAATCATGCGAATGATGCGAATAGTGCGAATGGTGCGAATGGTGCTAGTAATCTTAGTATATCAGATATATTGAATACTCTTATGCAAAATAGTAACAACGATTTTGATAACCTCTCCGTAGACAATGTAAATGATAACTCTATCATGTTTTCGTTTGATATACCTAGAAGTCAATTAAGTGGACAAAATACAAATGGGGAAACATCTATTATTCCGCAAATTGAGAGGCTTTTTGCGAATACATTATCTAGAAGTAATGGTAGTAATAGTGGTAGTAATAGTACACATGATAGTACTCATGATACCATCGACGATACCAATTATCCGGAGGTAGATTAAAATACATATGTAAAATTGAACTACATAATTTGTAAAAATATAAATACAGCAGAAAAACAGAAAAGTTTCAGAACACTAATATCCTATGACAAGAAAGTCATTCTTTATGTATCCCGACAATAGCACCTATAACAGCAATACCAGCAATCGTGCAAATTCGACTACTCTATTAATTACTAACATGTTGTGGGAGTTCATCAGTTTTATATTCTATTTGTGCTGCCTTATCAAAGACGCGATTACGGTCCTGTGGTGGTTACTTACGATAATAATTTCATTATTCGGCTACTACTTGATGTGGATTACGCTACACTATGCTGCGGTTCATTTGTATCCTATGTATTGTGCCCCATTTACGATAACCGGATTTGTTCTCTCTCCGTTCATGGTGGCTGCACCACACTGCGTGGCAATGCGATGGTTAATTAGTGAAGGTTCAAAGGTCATAGTCACAATGTGGGTTTCAATCGGAGCATACGCAATTCACCACATGTTAAGGAGACCCAATAATGCATAGAATATAGTAGAATATATGTAAGCGATTGTTATGTATAAAAATAATATACTATCAATATATTATTTTTATTTCTATTTTTATATCTTCTTTATACATATCATACATGTGGTTTAATGAATCGGATATATTAAAACATTTCAAGTCGTTTTCTTTAATAGAGTTACAAGATTTAAATGGTTATGTCCTTCCTCATGCTGGAACAGAATATACAGGACAAATTATTGCACATACAATGCGTTTCAAACCGACAAAAAAGTTTTCAAAAGTATATATACTTTTTTATCCTGCAAACACTAGCAGCACCAGTACAAGTACCGAAAAAACAGCACATGAATATGAAGTCCCCTATAAATCATGTTTGACTGTTTTTGAAAAAATATGGAAAATAAATACGCAAAGTATAACCTTCATACCTTACAATATTGTAACAACAACACTACCAAGACTTTCACGAGAAGAATATAAAAAATCACTCATAATAGTATCTGCCGATTTTTCCCACTTTTTGGATTTACAAACTGCATATCAAGTAGAAAACTGTGCCGCAAATTCGATTCTTCATAATGCGTTGGGTAGTGGTAGTGCTAGCCCTCCCATAATGTGTACTGATATCATAGACCACCGCGATACATTCGTGCGTTTGTATTCTTTTTTGCCATTGAGTGTGCGACCTGTTCTTCAATGGGTTGGTCGAACGCGTAGTCCTGGTAAAAAGGGAGTGGGTTATTTATCTTTTTTATTACGCGATGAACATATTGTCGCAAGTAGTAGTAGTAAGCTACCAGACGGAATGTTTGTTACATGTTATGATACAAATATGACAGCACGAGAATGTTTAGGGAAATGGTTTGATGAGACAATGGGAATGGGGATGGGAATGGGGGATTTAAAAACTAGAGGCGCTACAGATGCGAGAGATTTGATGAAATTCGAAAATAAAAATAAAAATAAAAATAATAATAATAGTAAATGGTCTAAAAAGAAAGAAGAAGAACTTATTGAAGATGTTGTGGATAAAGGTAAAACTTTTAGTCGTCTAACAGGTGGACGTGATACACATGTGCCGATAAAATATTGTACAATTACTTATTTATATAGAGATAACACTATGCAGGTAGAGAAATTTATACGAGGCTGGCATGGGCTCCTCGCAAAAGCATTCTATTTACCAGATGTATTTTTAGAGAATACATTTGATAATGGGAAATGGATCACAGCAACCGACGATGAATGGACCCAAGATTATAATTTTAAACTGGACGATACTTTAGCCAGCTTAGACAGAAAAGCAGGTGTGCCTATCGGAACAAGTAGTCGTGGTGAAAAAAAATTATATACAAGTGCGTTGCGATATATTACACTTTAAATGTCGCCCACTACGTCTTCTTGAAGAAACTCATTATATTCTGATTCCCTTTTGTCGTATTGTCAATCTCTATCAAATATTCGTCAAACAATATCTTCTTCACCTCCTTATTACGTATATCCGCTATCTTCTTCTTTATTTTTTCATCACTCGATTCATCTTTCAATTTATCCACCCATCCATCAATCGTTCGCCTCAACCCCGGCACCTGTCTCTTATAACTCGGAATATTCTCCAGTACTAGTGCAAACACCTGTTGTATCGGTTTCATAATCTGATTCGTAATATAGAAAGCATAGTTCGGTTTAATTTTATTCGCCACGATAAAGTCAGGATGTTCGATTCTTTCGCCTTGTAGTGCTTTTTTATCTGGGTTTTGGATATAGACAAACGGGATACGGTCTCCAATGCTTGGTTTATTTCCTGGGTCACGCTTACCCATACGGTCGGCTAATACTTTATGCGCGATTTGTGCCGGGTTTTTATAGCCACTTCGCAGCGACTTTGAGATGATAAGTTTATCCATCGGAACCTTCTCATCTACCAAATTTTGTAATGATGATTTTAGAAACTTTATTGCCGTCTCCACGTTTTGTTCCTTCATCAGAATGTCGATCACGCCACCATAGATGTCTTTTACAATCGGCGCATTGTCGCGGCGCTTCAAGACAATTCCCATACTTTTGCGCTTCGGTTTTTCCGGTTTGTCCTCATATAGCATGCCAATATATCGCTTCTTCGAAAGGAGACAAAACGGCATCAGCGTCTTCTCATATACCCACGCATGCGGCGACTTCAAGAACTTCGTAGCAAGATGACCCACCTCTTTTGCAAACTCAATCGTAATCTCTAGTGCATCCTTTCCGCGAATTGGTTTGCCATCCGGTGTAGCAAGATTAAATGTGAAGAATACAGAATCCGTGTCACCATATATGTACTCAGCTTTCGTATTAACAAAACCGAATTTCTTCGACTCCACCTTCGCATCCCCATACACTTCCTCCACAATGCGTTTTCCATACGTTAGCAACTTACGTCCCGTCGCCGTCGTCGATGCCGCGATATCCACATCATAAAATGTACTCGTCTTTGCACCACATTGTCCATATAGTGAATTCGCCGTTACCTTATAACCAAGTTGTCGTTTGTCTAAAATATTCGCCATAAAGGGGTCCTCTGTTGCTTCGGCAAGTTTGCGCGTAGCTTTGCGGGCAGCGAGTAGTTCCTCGAGCACTGTCGGCATAATCGCTTTCACGCCATCCTTGGGCTGAGCAAATCGGCAAATTTTAGTACCATTTAGGGTTTTAATTGCACGTCCACGTTGATTCGGAACCCATTTATATGTATCATATGTCACATCCACGTATTCATAACCTGGCATATTATCATAGATATAATTTCCCGAGATGTCTTTTACGCCAGTTTCGCGAACAAGTTGTCCTGCCAAGTCGAACTCCTTCGTCCATACTTTACTATCCTGCGATAAATTCTCGCTAATCATAGAAGACGGATATAGAGACGAGTAGTCAAGACATGCAACAGGATTGTCCAAGTACAAGTTGCACTTCGGTGGAAGACAAATCGCGCCCTCATAACTCTCATTCCCGAAACTTTTTTCAATCACAGGCATCAGTGTGCGTTTCTCGCGACATTTTTTCGCAATAAAACTCGTCAGCTTAATGCTTTGTCCGCGCAATACGAGGAAACTAATCGGCACACTGCAAATCTTCGCCATCTCAATATATCCGGTCATGACATCGATTTTGTTCATAAGGTGATGGACCAAGTTACAATCCTGAATACAGTATTTCGCAATAATCGCGCGCTCGGCTGGTCCCTCATTTGTCATGCGAAAGATATCTTGCGGTGTTACATCGTCTTTTGCCAACCCCCAGCGCACCGACTTTGTCATATCTGGGCTCTCGTGTCCTTCAACCTCGAATGTTTTGTCGGCTGTATTGACATTCGCAACTTTGAATTTTTCGCCATCTTTATACATGTCCGTCGAATGACTCGACTCCTCAAAATGTACATAGTTTCCATTCTCAAGACCCATCAAATTCGAGCTCGTGACTTTTGTATTTCCATTCGGCAAGTGTTCGAGCTTCTTCACGCCGTCTCCAATAAAATACCCAGCGCAATAGTCTAACTTGTATGACGTCAAGTTAAAGTCGCGGCGGAAATAATTGTACAAGTCAATCTGAAGCCGCCCCTTCATTTCAATATAGCGCAAGTCATGTTGTCCGCTTGCAATGACGATACTGCTTTCCTTAATACATATCTTACCGGTATTATAGTCACGTGACCCGCAAAACTCGCCCTTATTTCGCGACAACTTGAGGAATTCGTTTTCGCATGAGTTTTCGAGAGCACGACGAAACATGAACTCAAAATCAAAACCGCAAATATTGTAGCCAATAATAATATCCGGATTTTCGCGCTGGATTATATCGGTCCATGCCAGCAACAATTCGCGCTCGGTTTTACATGTCTGAATCTCTGAATTAGCCACCTCGTTTGTTAGTGCGTCGCATGTATCGAGAACGACACAGTGGTTGAGATAGGGGCGTTTCTCGCCGTATGTGAGGAATGTCGAGCCGATAAACGTGACCTTGTCTCCTTCGACAGGTGGGAATATTTCTTGGAGTGAGATGTTCAACTTGTTGATTTTTGTTTCGCGGTCGATTTTGTCCAATGGTGATGTAATCAGATGAATGACTGTTTCCTTTTGTATGGGTGCCGGTGGAGGTTGTTTTGCTGCTCCCGCCTTTGTAGCCTTTTTCGGTTTTCCTTTTGCAGAAGATGCTGAGGAAGGAGAGATACCCGCATATGCCATCATTAATCGATTTGCCTCTTTGTCTTCTTTGTCTTCTTTGTCTTCTCCGTTTTCTTCATTGTCCTCTTTGTCTCCATCTTCTTCATTCTCAACAATATCTACATCTACGTATTCTTCTTCTTCGCCATCCTCACCATCTTCCGCATCACCACCATCTTCTTCATCGTGTGCTTTGTTACTTTCGGCAATTTTTTCAAACATTTTCTCAATCGTGTTGCTTTCCTTTAAGGCTTCATTCATTTTAAGGTCAGGAATATGAAACGAAACCCATACATCGAATAATGTAGCAAGACGCTGTTCTGATACTTTAAACTTTGTATAGATGCGGTCAATATCAGGGTGCGCCGGTGCGCCATAGCCAAATGCTGTAAAGATGAGTTGTTTCAAAAGTGCAGGAGTAATATGCTCCATTGCTTCGGCAGGTGTCGTCGCCCCAGTGTTGCGACAAATTGCATCACATACATCCACAATATTTGTAGCGAGTTTTTTATAGGTCTTGATTGGAATTGGGAAGTCTCCGTGACTACTGCTAGCTTCAATATCAAAACTGCATATCTTATAGGGCACAATCGTTTCCTTGTTGTTGAGCGGGACGATATCCGATGAGGCAATCTCATATTCATAATTACATGTCGTCGTCTTTAGAGCACCACGCGTCTGTTTCGCCTTCTTTGTCTCGAAACCAATCCAACCCGATGGACTTATATCATGAACGTGAAAGAATCGCAAAATAGGTGGAATATTCGCTTCATATATTTCCGTTCTTGTATTGAAATAAGGATACCCCTCTTTCTTCAAAAGTTGTTTCCCGCCTTTGTTCTTGAACCACATATTTTTCACCTTATTCATCGTCGCCACATTTTTGAACTTTATCAGAATAAACTTGTGTTCCTTCCCTCCATCAAACCCGTACAACTTTTTCCTCTTGATGAGTTTTGACTCCACATCTAAAATAGAGTTCTCATAGAACCTACCAACTTTCTCTTTTAAATGTGTAATAAACGCGCCCTTTTGAGGTATTGTCCATTCGTCGCCGACTTTGATATAGAAGAATGGTTGATAGTCGCGAACGAATATGGCACATGTTTCACCTTTTTCGTTTAGACCGAACATTTGAATTGTTGTGAACTTTTCATCTTTTTTATATTTTTTTTCGCCTGGAGTGTCGTCTTCTTCGTTTCGTCTCCAAGGTTCTTCTTCGTTGCCTCCATCTGCATCTTCGGCATCATCTTCTTTTTCGCGTTTTTCATCAAATATATTGAAGTCTAATAAACGGAATGAAGTGTCGTATTTCGGGGTCGTTTGCTTTTCGCTTGTTGATGTCATTTGATTTATTGTTGTTGTTATGATTTATGTCTAAAGATATGCTTGTTAACCTTGATGTGATGGTTGTTCTGTTTGTATATACCAAATTATGTTTATTATGTTTTCAATTTTTATAATAACCTAAAATAGAGGAAATTATAAAATAAATAGGACTATGATACAACTATGAGAACCTCTAACATCTGCATCCACGACCACGACTACGGCATTTATTAGTGCAGCAGAATCGTTTTCCTGTGCAGCAAGGGCAAGTAGAACGCTTGCATCCTCCGGGACATTTGCAAGCGCGTTTGCGTCCATGTGCGCGCATTTTACGCGTTCCTGCACGACGACTACGTTTGCGTCTTCTAGTTCCGCCGCCGCCTTGTTCTGTTGAAAATTGAATACCTTCATACGCTCCGCCACCTTGTTTTTTACCACAACCACAACCGATCATTTTATGTTATATAGTATGTCTATATAATATAAATAGTAAAATAGTAAAATAATAACAAAGTAAAAAAAAATATTTTAATAGTATATAAATAAAATGTTTACACCATATGATTTCTCTACTGCGCTAGTTTTATTTAGCATACTTTATATGTTTTACCTCCATTATATTCAAACTATGAATATTCCTAACTCTATTATTATTATGCTCACTATAGGTTCTCTACTTTCCGCTGCGTCATGCAAAATGAAACACCCTTACCCATTTTTTAACGCTAAAGTATTCAACTATATTATCACAATATTTGGTATTGTTATTATTGTTAGACAATACATGTAAGTATCGTGTTATCGTGTTATCGTGTCACTCTGTTCTCTGCAAAATACAAAATATGTGCATATGCATAGTAAACATATTTTGTATCACCTTATGCGTCGCATGTTGCATTAGTCCGTATTTTTGTAACATGTTAACAAACGCGCTGATGGGTCCTTCTCTTCACAAAACGGGTGTCGCCAAAAATACGGGATTGTTTGCTCACACCCTGGATAGAGTCTTTCAAAAACGGTTCTATAGTAATAACTCTCTTTATCATACGGCACATTATGTTCCGTCTTTAAGTAACTATTTTTATATGTATTGTACTCTTCATCCGTAACCTTTGTATCAACATGGTCTCGAATAATTTGAAACCAACTTCGCTGATGTCCGCTCACTCCATCGCTAAACGCCTCCTTTCTGCGCCACAGGATATCATCCGGCAATAACCCATCAAACGCCTTCCTAAAAATATACTTCTCGATACGCTCATCGTTAAACATCTTGTATCGCGGTGGAATACCCATCACATATTGCAGAAACTTCTTATCCGCAAATGGTACCCGTGCCTCCAAACCCGCACCACTAATGCTCTTATCGGAACGCAGCAAATCGAAATAACAAACATCGCGAACCATGCGCTCATTTTCGCGCTTGAAGTCTTCGTCATTTTGCGCTTTCATAAACCCGCGATATGACCCGAAAATCTCATCCGACATATCCCCGCAATAAATAACACAGTCATCTGTATTTGCCCCAATATACTTACTCACCAAATAGTTTGGCACCGATGCCCGAACTGATGTCGTGTCATAGCTCTCGATTTGTCGCACCGTTTCTTCAATCGCTCCCAGAAATTCCTCCTCTGTAAGACATACTTCGTGGTGATTCGTCCCCAAATAATCCGCCACCTTTCGCGCCCATATCAAGTCCGTCGACCCTTTCAAGCCGATACTATACGTATTCAAATCTTTTGCAGGTATGTGGCGACACATGATTGCCACGACGGATGAACTGTCCAGCCCTCCCGAAAGAAGCGCACCTACTTTGCGGTCGCTCATGAGGCGTTTCACGACTGCCTCTTCGAATAGGACGGCAATATTCGCGCAAATACTTTCTTCCGTATCTTCAACGGTGGGATAGTTGTATACTCGGTCGGTTTGCCCCGTCAAAACATCATACGTAATAGATACGTTTTCGTAGTAACTATAAAAATTAAAAAAAGGAGTGTCGGTATTGGTATTGTCAAACGCGGTGGTCGCGGTTTTAGAATATACAGCATAACACCCAGGTGGAAATTGTTTCGCATTGGGTCGAAAACACTCGCTGATTCCTTTCAGTTCACTCGAAATAATCATAGCATTGCTATATTTGTAGTCGTATCCCGAAATAAAAAGCGAACGTACACCTACGGGGTCGCGAGCTACGTATGTCGTACTTGTATCATAGTCGTGCAAAACAAACGCGAATACACCGTCCAGGCGCTGCAACATGTCGCGGATACCCAGTTTTTTATAAAGATGAATAATAATCTCGCAATCTGATTTGCTCTTGTACTCTTCCTCGAGACCGAATTCCGTTATAAGACTGCGAAAGTTGTATATTTCTCCATTGCAAATAAGACGACAATTTTTTATAAAAAATGGCTGGTTGCTTTCGGGAGTTTGTCCGTTAATTGCAAGACGATGAAACCCCCAAAAACACGCATAGTCATTTGAAAATTGTCTGTCATTTAGAAAAATACTATTGTCGGGTCCGCGATGAGAAATTTTGCTGAAATCGGTTTGGTACGATTTTATGATTTCTAATATAGATTCATTATACTTTTTTAATGTATCTTGGTTGAAAAAGTTTTGAACGAAAAATATACCGCACATGGTGTGTAAATGCAATCGGGTAATGAGTATATATTATTATTTATTATCTTTAACCTGTTTTTTAAATATTATAACAAAACAAAATATAATATAGTAATATAGTAATATAATAATAGTAGTACATATAATATACTCGTATGGATTCTGTTTCGCATGTATATAGTAAACCCCGAATGCATGGTGTTCCTGATAAATTGTATTTGTGTCAATTTGAGAGACAAGATGAATTAAATGATAGAATATCGTCTAGAAATATTCCATCTGCACCGCTTCAACCGTTTTTTACTCAGGTGCCCGTGTCTACGAAATATGGATATATGCCTATTTTAGACCAACATAAACCAGCGACGGTACCTTTTAACGAATATCCTATTTTTAGTCCTCACGTGACGTTTAACCCTGGAAATAGTATGGCTCCGTGGACTGGTTTTGCGAATAACGTGAATGTCGAGTCTACATTGCGTAGACAATTTTTTGGTCTACAAAATTGTGACCAATCCGAGTATGTCCCCTCTTCAACCAGTGACCTTTATAACGTATACGTTCCTCCTAGCCCTGTAAAACAACCCTTTCCTAATTTATTTAAGAGGGAGATTTTTGACCATTGCAACCCTAATCCTAATAATTTAGGGAATAATTTTTTTAATAATAGTACTAGGATGGAGAATAAAGATATTGTACCTGAAGAAGAGAAACAATTCTATAATGAAGAACCGACCGTCAATCGTCAACAACCAACCGTCAATCGTCAAAAGTCGACCATCAATACCAAGTAACTGATATTTTGATATTTTGATATTTTGATATATTATTTATAACACGAATCGTGTTTAAAATAATATTATTTTATATGCATTCATGATAAATGGAACAACAACAACAAGAACAACAGCAACAAGAACAACAACAACAACAAGAACAACAAAATCATGCACCTACTATGGTGTCGCATGTTGTAAAACCAAACAACCCTGCAACTATAAACAACATAGACAGTGTGAATTATATTACTCTTGAAACTATGGCGAATTCGGATACATATAACAAGTATTTAAAAAAGAATAACCTTGACCACGATACGGTATTGAAGAGTGAAAAAAAGTTTTATAGGAAACGTATATTAGCAATGGTGAAAGATATTTTGTATAACAACCTTGATAATAATAGTGACTGTCCTGTGAATGATGTTGTAATAAATGCTTTTAACACGTTTGCGCGTTTATGTGTTTCGCATTTTAAATTTAAAGATACCATGGATAATATACAGGGCGACTATAAATGTATGAATCTACTTGATAAGTCGAGTACGAGTACAGGTGAACAACTGGGTGAAGAGAATGAAGGGTGGTCAATAGATGATGCAAATAAACTGTGTATGAAACAGATAGACAAAAAAGTTATCACCATGGATAATTTTGTTACAAAAACGTCACCACCGCAAGATGAAATGATACTACCTAAAACAAAGGAACTTAACTTGAAAGACCCGAAATATAAAAAGAAAGATATTAAAAAGTCGAATAAAAATAATATAAAAGGACAGAAGTCAAACGAAGTAATTGATTTTATACTATCTAAAACTGAATAATTATTAATATAAAAATATCTTTTTGTATTATTTTTATAATTATTATGTTTACTACTAATAAAAATTAAATATAATTATTCAAGATTTAGTATATATGAACTATCAATATATTACGTCAGTTATAAACAACTATAAAAATATAATAATTATAATAGTTTCACTAACTATACTATCGCTTATTAGTTTAAATATACACCTCATTTATAAAAGTAATAACGACTATAGACATAAAAATTCAGATTCGTTATATGCACACTTTAGCATGATAGATAGATATAATTATTTTATTTTTCCAAAGCTGTTACTTACTCATCCCGTTAAATACACATTAAAAGAAGGACAGTCACTATATATACCTAAGCAATGGTGGCACTGGGTAAAAACAGTTAAAAAAACATTTGCTGTTAACTATTGGTTTGATAACAAATTAATACAAAACCCCTTTATTTTTAAACATACAATTGACTATGATATAAACTTGTTAAATGATGAAGTAGTAAATGTATGGAAATCAGATGAAAATGGAGTATCATTTTCCCAACTTTTTAAAGAATTTTATAACTCTGGTATAGATAACCGATACGTGTTAACACTGAGTAACTATGATATAGGGGATAAAAATGAAAATATTAAAAATAAAATAGCTAAAAATATTATTTTTCCTAAAGATAGTAGAATACAACAAGGTGTTAGTTATAGTTATAATGTATGGATATCTAGTAATAAACATGATACAGGTTTACATTATGATGACGAAGATGGCGTACTTACAGTTATAAATGGGGAAAAAGAAATTATTCTATTCCCCCCATCGGATTCAAAATATCTTTACCCTTATGAGACGGAATACAAGTGGAAAAATACTAATAATGCGGCAAATTTTAGATACAATAGTTTCTGTTTTTTTAATAAAGTTCGAGGTGTATCTTCTGGAGAACTTTTGTATATAACATGCAATAATGATAAACGTGTTTTAAATAATATTTCCAAACTATATAAAAATAATAAACAACAAAATTTAGTGTGGGGGTTTAAAAAAAATAATAATGATGATGATGATTATAGGTGGGAAATATATAATTATACTCTGTATAATGACCCTATTCGTATAACATCTAGAGATATATATAAAAATAAATATGATATAGGTGATGAAGAACATTATTATTACAAAGAGGATGATGGAACTCCTGTTCAGCTACCATTCTGGGGATATGGTAAGTATAAAAAGAACAATATAGTATACGATGAAAGCAAGATATTTGTGATTGACTATTATATGCCCTTTTATAACAACTACGATAACTATATGACAAAATTAGGTTATAAAGAAATTAAGGAAATATTTAAAGAAACAATACTTACTAGATATTGCTGTTATGAAATATGTATCCATAATAAAAAACCAAATCAAATATTTGTTCAGTATCTTGGAATATCAAATCAAGATTTTTTGGAATTCTTAAAAACAAATTCATATCCAAACTATATTATTGATTTTGTTACAACCAACATAAAAAATGGAACATATAATATAAATAATGAGATTACTATTGTATATGACATGATAACACAGTCAGTAATTCGAACAGGTTTTTATGGAGTAATATAAAATAGAAGAGTTTAATTACTATTTGTATATATTAATTATATCGAAATAATATATACATTGTTATAAAATATAAAATACAATATACAAATAGACAATAATGAAGACAAGAAAAATACAGAATATTCTAAAATTTGTAGATAAAAATTTGAAATTTAAGTCGGAATTTAGAGGTAAACGACTCTCGTCAAAAACAATTAAATATAAAAATAAAAATAAAAATAAAAA
>Ga0255211_1000246_pt1 | contig 20223 bp, 16 predicted proteins | sample Miss_Yuk_RepB_8d_FD_183036 | JGI IMG/M metagenome (GOLD analysis project Ga0255211, IMG submission 183036) | Freshwater microbial communities from Mississippi River, Louisiana, United States - Miss_Yuk_RepB_8d | ecosystem: Environmental > Aquatic > Freshwater > River | place: USA: Louisiana...
GCTCCATCTGTTTCATCTCCCCATGATGTTCCCCATGAATTTCGCATTATATAATACCACCCTTTCTCATTTGAACCATATCCTACTAACACTACCGCATGATCTATTTCCGGACTTGAACCTCCACCAGGTCAAAATCTTCGATTTTGACCATTCATTACAGACTCTATCGAATAATTTTGTTTCATCATATACATCCTATACTCTTGATTTGTACTAAATTTTTTCACTTGTTCTTTTTCTTTTTTAGTTTCATTCATTCGCATTCTTTCTCTTTCTCTTTCGGTTTTTTCCATTTTATATCACAATCTATTTTTTTACAAGCTCGACACATTTTGTTTTTCTTCTATTATCTTCATTTCCCTTATTGGCATTTTTTTTATTCCTATACGCTCCTTAATTCCTCCTAAATTTTTTGGTTCATCTATTAATATTATCTGTTCTAAATCTTCATTCTCATACACTTTTTCATTTCCGTTCCTCATATACAATATAAATTTTCTAGGTATCTCTTTTTTTTCTATGTATTTTCCATCCAATACTATCTTTATTTCTCTCAGTTTATCAACTCCAATCTTTAATGGAACACTCGATTTTGTTTTTTCTACAAGTTCTACAGGTTCTACAAGTTCTACAGGTTCTACAGGTTCTACAGGTTCTACAGGTTCTACAGGCTCTACAGGTTGTTCAGGTTCTACAGGTTCTACAGGTTCTACAGGTTCTACAGGTTCTACAGGTTCTACAGGTTCTACAGGTTCTACAGGTTCTACAGGTTCTACAGGCTCTACAGGTTCTACAGGTTCTACAGGTTGTTGAGGTTGTTGAGGTTGTTGAGGTTGTTGATTCATTGCTCCAAAAACATAGCCTGATATTTTAATTGGAATCTCTTTGATAGTATCAATAACATAAGCAAAATAACGATATGGAATAGTTAAATTGTCATAATTTATATCATTTCCACCACCTTTCATAATTTGTTCTTGAGAGCCATCTTCGAATAAAAAATAGACTTTTGCATTTTCAATATTCATTTCTCTAAAATACATAGGATTGTATGTACGAATCATAAAATCTCGATTCGAATCATTGACTTTTAATAAAAATGTTGTGTCATTGTTTTCAGAATCATAAGAAACAACAATTGATGAAGAATTTGTAAAATTAAACATATACTTATATTATAATATGAAAATTCCAAATCGATACATACCAAATTATTTATCTAGAAAAGATAGAAAAACACAAAAGAATATGATTGAACATGCGAGAGAACAATATAAAAAAGGAAAATATGTCTCTCGACCAATATTATCTTCGTATAAACATCGAAAATCAAGACATTTGAGACGATTTAGAGAGAAATTTGGGTTTGATATAGGAACCTCTCGAAAAACATTAAAAAAGATATCTAATGCGTCTGGTTGTCCTATCAAATCATTGAAAAAAATATTAAACAAAGGTAGAGGTGCGTATTATTCAAGTGGTTCGCGACCGAATCAAACTGCTGAAAGTTGGGCCATTGCTCGTCTTGCCAGCGCTCTTACACAGGGAAACGCAGCAAAAGTTGATGCTCACTTATTGGAAGATTGTAGTAATATATAAAGAATTGGACAATTAAAAAATATTAGAAATGATAACCAATTGTGAAACCGAAAAATACAGTGCATTTATTTATTATTATTTATTTCTATGTCAGACAGTTTTGTTTTTTTTGTCATGCTTATACAATTCAAGAGAATTTGAAATAATTATAAATAAAATAAATCGACTAGACAATTCTATAAAAAATAGTCAAAAATTAATTAACAAATTGAATCAAAAAATAGAAGAATATTACGAAAAATATGAAGACAATGGGTTTGATTCTGAGGATGAAGATGAAGATGAAGAGGAAAAGAAAGAGGAAGAAGATGAGGAAGAAGAGGAAGAGGAAGAGGAAGAGGAAGAGGAGGAAGATGAGGAAGAAAAGGAAAACGAAGAGGAAGACGAGGAAGAAAAGGAAAACGAAGAGGAAGAAATGCCAGAACTTATAATGAATTATGCGACAAGTTTGTAATGTAAAATTGAACAAAATAAAGTAAAAATAAAAGAATAAACAAATTGAAAATATGAATTTGTTTATATTATCGTTATGTTTTCAGGAATGCGCGGAGGCAATGTTTGATAAACACATATCAAAAATGATATTGGAAGCAGTTCAAATGCTATCAACGGCAAAACGTTTATTGAGTAATCCAGATGATATTATCGATTCTTGTGTGTATCGTATCGCACACAAGAACCATCCAACAACAAAATGGATTCGTGAATCTTATGAAAATTATATGTGGACGTTGAATATGGTGGAAGCAATGCATAATGAATGGAAATATCGTTATGGTCATCCAGAAAGCAAAGAACACAGTTCTTATAGAGTTGCGAAATATTTGAGAGAAAATCCGCCGCCAATGGAAAAATTTCCTAGTACCGGTTTAACCGAATTTGCTCTCGCAATGCCAGATAAGTATAAAGTAATAGGTGATGCTGTCCAGTCATACCGAAATTATTATTGCGGAGAGGAAAAACGCAAATTTGCCTCTTGGAAAAACAGGTCTCCCCCGACATGGTATAAAATAAAGATTCGTGTTAAAAAGCGTGTTATAGCAAAATAAAAATAGAATTGTATTATATGTTACGTGGAGGAAAAATACCAAAATACGGCGGTGATTTTTTTGCATTCAATGGTGATAATTCTGTAATTTACAAAAACCATTTTATTTATAAAAGTCCAACTGAGAATGCAAAAAATATAGAATTGACATTAGGATTTGATTATAGACCCATAGATAATATTGGTCCTGCATTATTAAATTTAGAAAAAGAAGTTGGATACGAATTAAATTTAAAAAACGCTGTTGTTATGCAAAATGAAAATGTCGATGTCGTTTTAGATTATATAGATTGTTTTAAATTCATTGACAATCAACATTTTGTTAACATATATGGAAGTTATGGAATGGAATCAATATTTACACATATCTTAAATTGTAAAGAAAATCCTGGACATAGAAAATTCATAGAGCAAATGAAAAAGATATTTCTGATTAAAAAAGGGGAGAACCTAGGTGTCGATAATTTTTTAAACGATTCTATTTTTACACAAAATGGTTTGAATGGAAAATATAATTTATTGAGTAAGTATTCATTTATTTATGAATTGAAATTATTGTTTGAAATATTAACAGACCCCGAAATTAATGCGTCAAATCCTACTCATGAAACATATTTTAAAATCGAAAATAAATTGTTAGGTATACATGAATATAAAGGAGGAATTACAGTTGAAGAAGCAAAAAAAAGACTGGCTAATTTTGTAAGAAATCGAACAAAACGCAATTTAGAACAAAAACGAATTAATTTAAAAGAAAAATATGCTAAACAAAACGAAACAAAAAAACAGAAACAGAAACAGAAACATACCAATAAACCTACTGGAAAGTTTAATGCTGACAAATGGATTCTTTATACTGAGTCAAATTTAATTGTGATTGACGAATCACGTCAACGCTTTATAAATATATGTGATATGATGAAAGTTATGATTAGTTATACAAACGACACATCAACAAAAAATTATGAAGAGTATATTAAAACAAAATACGCAAATGACACTGAAGATAATTTTAAAAAATATGCAAACTACATGTATAATGAAATAAAGGAAATATTAGAATTAAAACGTGATGTGTTTGATTATTTGAAAAATGGAAACTTGCAGTTTGATGACCCGCATATTAAAACATATTCTGTTTATATATCTAATATAGGTATAGATGAGGTTAATCAACTGAATATAAGTGACCGTCAATTTTTAGGGTTGGTTCAAGATATCGGCAAATGTTTAGTTCAAAATGTAAAAATTATCAATAAAGGTTCACCGAATCTTTATATTATTGCTGAAGTTCAAACAAAACACGCATTAAACAAATTGATTCGTATGAATAATTTGGTTTATGGAACTAGCAAATTAAAAATTTCTTTGGAACCTCCTGCAAAAAAATCGGATAATCAACCTGTTGGTACAACAACTGGAAATATGTTTCTTCGTAATATAGGATTTTTAACAGAACAACCAGTTGTAGAAGATGATATAGTGGTTGAAGGCGTTGAAGGCGACAATGAAGAAGACGACGAAGAAGACGACGAAGACGACGACGACGACGAAGACGACGAAGACGACGAAGACGACGAAGACGACGAAGACGACGAAGACGACGATGATGATGTAGGTATAAGTGATTGTCTCACCCGTAAAATTCAAAAATCCAGTAGAATTCAAGATGAAATTGGTATAGATTTGTCATCATTCTTTATTTTATATTACATAAAACATCGATTAAACAATTCTTATCTAGAGATGAATGGTCGTGTTGGTAGAGAGACGTTATATCCATTATATCCAATATCGATTAAATTATTCATCGACACTCTTTTAAATAATATAGAGAGACATGATGTTGACAGTAAATCAATCATTTCATTACATAATTATCCAAAACGAACCAAGTATAGTGTAACTTACAATGATATTAAATATTCAGAATGTGCGGGTAGGTCACTTTTTGAAATTATTAAATTCATTGCTATGGGGTCTGACCTGAAATTCCATCCTGAATATTTGCCTGAAAATACATTACCATACATAACGACCATATTATCAAACACAAAATATAAAAGTTTTGAAAATATGAATGCCCATGAAATTGGTGCATTTTCTAGTTTTATGAGCAAAATGAATGATGTTGATGGATTGAAGTATGTTCCCGACCGAGAAGGTAAAGAAAAAAAATATGAACTAGAACCTCTCGAAATGATTACATACTTAATCTACATATTTACTGGAAAGATAGTAAATGATGTGGAAAACTTAGTTATTACTAGTATTTCTGACAAAACATCAAAAGACAAATATACTATTTTTCATAATTCTCCAAAAGACATTGGTCTTAGAATCGAGATCACTGGAAATACAACATTAAATGCTAGAAATAACTTTTTAAATTTATTAATTACCAATAATGAATCTCATGCTGATATTAAATATACGTCATCGACGAATTTGATTCATGATACTCTATTTCATATTCCATTTATCAACAATCGCATTTTGAGATATATAATAAGAAATAGAATCTTTCTAAAAGAAATGAATACATCGAGAGTAAGATTAATGAATGAGTTATTTAAAGGATTCACGGTTGATGAAAAATACAATATTGAAAAATGGAATACAATGAATGTTACTGATATGTCAAAGATGTTTTATGGATGTAGTCAATTTAATCAACCTTTAAATTTTAATACATCAAATGTGACTAATATGGAAAGTATGTTTTATGGATGTAGTCAATTTAATCAACCTTTAAATTTTAATACATCAAATGTGACTAATATGGAAAGTATGTTTTATGGATGTAGTCAATTTAATCAACCTTTAAATTTTGACACGCAGAAGGTAACTAGTATGTTTAGAATGTTTGAAGATTGTAAAAATTTTAATCAACTTCTTGAATTTAATACAGACAATGTAATGAACATGGGGTCAATGTTTGTAGAATGTATTAATTTTAATCAACCTGTCAATTTTAACACATCGAAAGTAACTGATATGTCGAGAATGTTTGAAGGCTGTATAAAATTTAATCAGATTCTTGAATTTAATACTGACAACGTAAAAGACATGGGGTCAATGTTTTCTTATTGTACTGATTTTAATCAACCTATAAAATTTAGTATCGAGAATGTTACAAATATGGATGCAATGTTTTCAAATTGTAAAACATTTAACCAAGAATTTAAAATCGTTATAAACAAACGAATGTATATGCCGTTCATTTTTTTAAATTGTGAATCATTAGATTTAACAAAGATAACTATATTAATTCATTATGTAACACAAATAATGGTAAACAATGCGTTTAAAGGATGTAGATTAGATAAATATATGCCAAATATTCATTTTTCAAATAGATATACAGAGGAAGCCAAACAAATGTTTATTTATAAACTTACTGGAAAACGCATACAAACTGCTGGAAAAACATTGAAACGTCAAAAGTCAAAACGTGTATATACTCATCGGCGCAAATAGCAGTAAACAATTTGCATAATAATCGTTATATTATACAAATTCTAGATATCCAGGTTTTATACAATTGAGTACTTTGCAAACTCGATTCCACCGACTTCGTGGTGAAATCTTAAAAAGCGATAGTATCAGTTCCATCACTAATGTTACATTTATAAGTGCCACTGTCGGTTGTCGAACATTTTTCAGATTGAGCCATTCCAGCGACACCCATGCGATTTGCGTTATCGGTGGATGCTGCCCAAATAATGCCCATAAAAATGCCAATAAGTACAGGAATAAAAACAGACATTCCAACTGTATTACAAGTTGTCAAATGATAATAAATATCGTATAAGAACAATATCAAAAGCATAAGAATGAGTCCAATATTTTTTCCTGCGACACTGCGTGAAATATTTTTGCCTCCCTCTTTTGCTGTTCGAATAATATGCATAAAATACGCAAAAATGAATGAAATAATGCTAGATGATAAAGGGAGATAAGATAAGGGTGTTCCCATATCCATGGTAATTAAATTGCAGTTTTGCATGTTTTGTAAATATTTTGTTTCATCAGTTCCTTGAAACATATATTTTTGAATTTGAGGGATTCGACTCACCATAATAACAATAACATTTGTAATCATAATGCCGGCGAGTAAATGAAAACCTTTAGTAGTTCCAGATAGAAGAGATGAAATAACTAGATAAGCAATGATAATAAAGGGCATGATTTTATAGGTAATAAATCCTAAATGTTGAATATTTGCCATTTAGAAATAAGTGTATTGTTATAGATGAATATAACAATGAAGGCCAATTGCCTATAAAAAAATAAAATTAAATAATATATGTTATTTAGTTTTAATCATAGGAAAACAACACCTTATATGAATCAAGAAACCGGCAATGTACCCAAATCGGCAATACAATTTCAATTAGGAAATCAAAAACCTCTTGCACCGATTCCATTATATAATAATCGTTCTTCGAGACAAGCATTAAAACAAATTACGAATACCACTGAAGTACCTGCTTCTTCTAAATCAGATTCTATCAAAATGCGATGGGGAAAACCAACGTGGCATTTTTTCCATATATTTTCGGCGAAAATCAAAGACGATTTTTTCAGACAGAATCGAACTGTAATATTGGAAATTCTTTCGGGCATTTGTGGAGTATTACCATGTCCAATATGTTCAAAACATGCGAGTGAATATTTAATGACAAATCGTTTTTCTCAAATACAAACGAAGGCAGAATTGGTTGAATTTTTCTATAATTTTCATAATGTTGTAAATGGACGTAAAGGTTATCAGCAATATCCAAGAGAACAATTATCTGTTTATGAATCATCCAGCATATCATTTATTAATGCTTGTCGGTTGTTTATACATCATTTTGAAGACCGTCATCGTAGTTTTAAGTTAATGGCAGATGACATGAGTCGTAGAGCACTTGCAGGAAAACTAAAATATTGGTTTGTTGAAAATATAAATGGATTTAACCAATAATATATGACTTACTTTATCAGAAAAATAATATAAATTGTTATATTATTTTTATTGGTTTTTATTCTTTATAAATATATCCTTTGGTTGTTTTTGTTTTTTTCAGTTTTTTCACTATTTTTTGAGGAGGAGATGTATTCATATGGGTATCATCTTCGGATAATGAAGAAACTACTGTGTCTACATGATGGATTGACAAATGACATTTTTCACAAAGTGCCATTAAATTCGCAGGATGATTTTTATGAATATGTTCTCTTCCACTAGTTGTTGAGAAACGTCCAGAGATAGAATCGGAATCTTTTTGCATCATTAAATGATGGATTTCGGTACTTATAGAATTTCCACATTTTTCGCACATTCTTCCTTTTAATTTGGCCGAATTATATCCAGAGGATTTCAATAACAATGTATTCACATTTGAATATTCTTCTTGAAAATATTTCTCTCGAATAGAAAATGCTTTATTCATAAAATCATCCGGCATATATAATGATTTACATACTTCTAAACCATACATATTATCACCGGCGCCATCTTTTAATAATCGGTCATATACAAGACAATCCAATTGACGATCATAAAAAACAGACATATGTTTTAAGAATAATATATTTTCTTGTATCATTTGTTGTATTTCTTCATATTTCACAATTTCATGAAAATGAGTGGCAAAAATAAAATTCGATTTGTTATTTCTTAATAAAGATTCAATACCGGCGACAAAAATACTGAGAGCACTTGAAGTTTCTGTTCCAGAACATAATTCATCGCCTAATACCATGCTATATTGGTCGGCACTATTCAAAATCACACGTAATTCACTCATCTCTACAGCAAATGTAGATAGTGATTTAAACAGATTATCATTTCCAAGAATTCTTGAAAAAATAGAGCGATAAGGTCGATAATGAAATTGAGTACAAGGCACATAAAACCCACTTTGTGCCATAATAATTGCGATTCCTAGAGCACGAATCAAACTTGTTTTCCCAACAGCATTCGTTCCATATAATAAAATACCTTGACTATCATTAAAAACAATATCATTCGGAATATAGATTTCTTTTTGATTGATATGTTCAATGAGACAATGTCGCAATTGTTTTGCTTCTACGGATGAACGGTTGATATCATCGGTCGCCAAAATGAGAGGTTTACAGTATCCATATTGATTTGCCAAATAGGCTCTACATTGAAAAATATCAAATTGTTTGATAGTTTCGGATAATAAGCATAAATCATCATACATATTGGTTTTCAATTCTTTCGCGACATATCCATAAAACAATTCATCGGATACGGTTTGAATTTGTTTAGATATATTCAACATTTTTTTACAGAGGTTTGTCAATTGATAAAATTCAATATCATCGATATTACTGCTCCCGCTCACTAATTTAAAATCGGTAAACTCAATACGAGTCCCTTTGTAAATAACAATGCGATTTGATGCTGCGGATTCTTTTTTGAGTATTCCTTGAAACGCAGGAAACCCAAAATAAACAGCAGTATCAATTGTTTGTTTTAATATTCGTCCTCTTGATTTAGTGATTTCAAGATTCACTCCTGATTTTTCAGTTCGATTAATTTTGACATAATCATCTACATTGCTATCTTGATTCGCAAAACGCATTAACATATTCAAAAAAGAAACAATGGCGTCAAATTCATTTTCTACAATTCGCAATTCATCCAATAAATCTCTCAATACTGGAAACGCATTTGGATTCATTATTTTATTGGATGTGTATGTATTTGATATCTCGTTTTCTTGGATGAAATGTGTTTGAAAAGAGTCCAATATTCGTTGACAGGCTCTATCGACGGCCCCATAATGGATGCCGAATAATTCTGAAAATGGTTGTTGTTCTTCATAAATGCATTGTAATAATTGTCCGAATATATCAAATGAACTCCATAGACGATATACAGAAATCGGTTGTATTTTTTCAATCATAATTTGTCTGGCAATTTTCTCGACATCATAGACATCTTTCAATCGTGAACGAAATAATTCGACATAATGATAATGATTCAGTCCATATTCGGTTTTCGCATATTCTGTATTCAGCCAATCGACATCATATACAGGATGTGTGATAATATTATATAATTCACGTCGTCCCATGGTAGTGATACATTGATTCAAAAACCGGCTTACAGATGATAAATTGCCGGCGGAATCAGAATCATCGCTATCTAAAATATTCAATTGTTTTAGAGTATGATTTGCCAATCGCATATGAATGCCTTCATTAGAAAAAACCGGCAATGCAACTTTTCGGGTTAGATTAGGGTTATGATTTTGTACAAAATTCAATAGGAAACAATAAGATTGAGTGGATACGGGCATTGTTTGAAATTCTTCACAAGTATTATAAGCATCTTCACCGAAAAATTGTCCGATGATTTGTTCAATATATACTTGTTTGCCACAATTCAATACCATTTCATTTTTATTATCGAAAATATGAATTTGTTGTCGTCCTTCTTGAATCCCTGTAAACTGTTTTAGTTTTTCGAAATAAGATTGAGCAACAACTGTGTCACCAATTTCATGTACAAATAATATTTCGCATGGATTATAAATCGACATGTTTTTTTCTAATTCATCGAAAGAGGTTGAATTATATTTGTTCCCATTGATAGTGAATTCAAACATATGAGATTTTCCAGTATATATGTTTAAAAAAGAAACACCTACAATCATTTTTTCATATAGACTGCGTCTTGAAACTGGAACAGGGAGAGAACAAATACACATGATATAATTGCTTAGTTTCGATTGTGTTGGGGTTTCAATAGGAATATAAGTACCGGCGGATACGATTTCAGCGAGTTCACGTTTGAATTTACCGGTTCCGTCGTCGATTTGATTATAAATTACAGATGTATAACCGGCCGAGGATAGAATTGTCAAATATTTTTCGAGCATATAATCGCGAAAACCGGCCATTAAAACTTGACAATCATCATGGGTTGCTTGTTTTTCGGCGCATGATAAATTACAAAGAGCACAGAATTCGGAAATACAACTCCCAATGATATTTCCATTTTGAGTTTTTAAACCATAGACTTCGTAAAAAGAACCGACCATCATGAGAAGAACGGTTTTAGCGCCATAAATAGATTCATACTGAGTTGTTAATTGTAAATATTCAGCATAAATTGTTGGTTTTGCAGCGGTGATTTTCTTGGGAGGCATATTACGTATATCTTTGTTATAAAAATGATTAATACTTCATTTTTATATAGTCATAATAAATCATAAATCTAAATATAAGATTCCTCTTTCAATTCGTCTTCAGAAGTCATTTGAGGAAAAGACATTTTTAGATGTTCCAAATAATTTTTAATTGCGGTGATTTGTCGAGTTCTTTTTTTAGCCGGTTTCGTTTCGTCTTCATGTTTCTTTTTTGCGACATGTTTTTTATGTTTTTTATTAACAATTTCATCTTCTTCATCTTCAGACTCAAGTTCTTCATCATCTTCATCGTCATCTTCATCATCGTCATCACTGTTAACAACAAACCCGTCTTTGACATAACCATTTTTAGTATATTTTGTATTGTCTAAGTCATCGTCATTGATATCACTGGTTTCAGACATTGTATCTTCGTCACCGATATCTTCAAAACCTCCCATTAATGTTTCAATAATATCTTGAAAATCTTGTTCTTCAATCTCAACAAATTCGTTGTCTTTGGATACTAAGACTGCCATACTTCCATATAATAGAAGAGAATCTACGGGTGGTGGCAATTCAAATTTGTTTTCATTTCCAGCACGTCCTGTTTTTTTACCATAGATTTCGATTTTATATTCACCATCTTCAATATCGATAGACCATGTATGAAGCGATTCGAAACCATCATTGGTTTTCAATCCACATTTTTTATATAATTCATCACGTTTGATTTCTTTTACCATTGTTTTTTTAATATCACCATTTTTTTCAATAATTAATATACATTGTTTAGCCGACATTTTTATCCAATTATTGAATTATTCATATTTTTCTTTATATGCGTTCTTTAAATTATAACGCGTTCCTAATAGATTCAAAATATCTCTCATACAACCAAATGTTTTTAATTCTTCAATATGTTTTTCTGTTTGTATTATTTGTTTTATTCTCTCAATTTGTATTAATTAAATTATATTATCCATTTTGGAGTTGTATGCCAGTTTATCATTCTTATAATTATTTAAGGAGAGCCTATTTACGTTTAAAACCTACAAATTATAAGATTCAACATCTCCCACAAAAAAATAAGTATTATATGCCAACAATGAAAACAATACAATCCTATGATGCCTCTCCGGAATTAATTACCGATGTTTGTCGACTTTTACAAGATTCTTATATTTCATCAGAGAAAATTCTATTTACAATCCAATCATCGAATTTGAGTTCTCAATTGACGGGTCATTTTATCTCTCCTTATATTACTTATTTTTATCATCCAATAACTCATAAACTTCTCTCGACTGTTGTAAATATTCCATATCATATTTTTCATCCAACGGATAGTGAAAAAATAGCCTATCTGAATGAATATCAATGTGTAAAACATACGATAACCGAAAAAATGAATCCGGATTATGATGCCAAATATAAATATCTCTCTGAATATACGACAGCAACGAATCATTATTTGGTATCTGTCTCTCAAATGTATCAGAATAATAAGACAAGTGCGATTGGAATTTATATATCGTATGATGGATCTATCTCTGGTATAATTCCAATTTGCGAATTTACGATTTCTTTGTTTTTGATTTTACCGAAAATACAGGTTCCAAAATATCCAGCAACCATTCAACATAAAGAAATCTCTCGAGCAAATATTCATATTCTACAATCATTTTATGATTTACTTGGAGAGATGAATAGAACTGGTATTTTCTCTCACATTATTTATACAAATCTAAGTGCATTAAAAACGCGTATTGATGCGCATCAAACCCATGTATATGCTCTCACAAGTCATCCAGGAGACCAAATATTGGCGCTTTATATATTTGAAGACGCATATACATTGTTTGAAACAATTGAATTGGAAAGAGAAAATGAGAATTCGGGAGAGGCTGGACGTGGAAAAACTTATACATTAAAAACAAGTTATACGAATCTAGGTAGTCAAGAGAATACAAGTACAAGTGGTATGTTTTATGGAGGATTTCTGCTCTCATTGAACTTATTGAAAAAAAAGAATCTGGATTATAATGTGTTGATTATGAATAATCTAGGCCATAATCAATATTTATGGAATTGTATGAAAAGTGAAAATAAAGTAATGGCGGAAAAACAAAGTGCGATGTATTATTTGAATTATGTAGATAGTGGAATGCCATTTTCATCAGGTTCTGTATTATTTATTTGAGGTGGTGTCCAATCAAATGCTTTGGCAAATAATTCTCGTTGTTCCGCGCTGATTTGTAGTGGAAATTGTACAGAAAATTCAATAATCATGGTTCCAGCATGACCATCTCGTTGGAATCCCATGCCTTGAACAATTTTTTTAAGACCTGGAAAAACAACATTGCTTGAATTACTCATATGAATACGTTTTCCATTTAAATGTTCAAAATCGAGAGTAAATCCACATAATGCTTCTTTCAGAGAGATAGTTTTGGAATAAATAAGATTCAATCCATCTCTCTTAAATTCAGGATGTTCTTTGAGTTGAACAATTAATTTTACATCTCCACAATTCTGGTCATTAATACGATTACCTTTTCCTTGTAAAATAAGCATTTCATTTGTATCTATGCCTGGAGGAAATGTAACATAAACCGTTTCTTTTTCATGAATCTTGAGAGAACCTTCTTGAACCCATCTCTCGATTTCAATAGGAATGGATACTCCATGATATGCATCTTTCATGCTGATTTCAATATTTTTAATAATAAGTGGAGGTCGCATCATATTATGAAATTGCATTCCTCCGCCTTGTCTTCCAAAAAGCATTTCCATAATATCGATTTCTCCTGGCATGCCACCGGTAGCAAAATGGACATTTACATTACCAGGACCAAAAGGGAAACCAGGACCAAAAGGGAAACCAGGGAATCCGCTCCCATCAAGTTCCATATCATACATTTGACGTTTTTGTGGGTCACTTAATGTTTCGTATGCGTTTGATATTTCAGGAAAACGTTGTTTGGCTTCTTCGGATGGATTTTTGTCGGGATGATAACGAAGAGAAGCAATACGATATGCTTTTTTGATTTCATCGGGAGAGGCGTCCCTAGCAACACCTAAAACATCATAATAATTAGGGGGTTTATTTGACATTCAATTGTATAATTCTCATATTATTTTTATACGTATTTTTGCGCATTGTTTTTCGCGATTTTCGATGTTTTCTACAGTGTAAACAATAAACGCAAAGAATATAAAGAGTCTCCCTAAAATAAAATATATGGAATTATAAAAATGGTAAAAAACACAAATGGTGGTGGAAATGCTAAAAAACAGGCGCGTAAGTTTCAATCAAATGCGAGTCAGAATCGTGGTCCAGTACGTTTGTCTGTATGTGAAGAAGAAGAATATGCGATTATTACAAAAATGTTTGGAAATGGAATGTGTCAAGCATTAACATGTTCAGGGAAAACATTGATGTGCCATATTCGAGGAAAATTTCGAGGTCGTAATAAAAAACAAAATATGATTAGTCCTGGAACATGGACATTAGTGGGTGTACGAAAATGGGAAAAAGAAGTGAAGAATTGTGATTTAGAATATGTTTATGAATCCGAAGATATTGAACAATTAAAAGAAAATCCGAATATAAATGTGCAATTATTAATTACAGAATCTCTCAAAATTGGTGCTCATGGTTCTGGGACACAATCAACTGAACCAACCGACAATTTCGAATTTTCCGAATTTGGACAAAATCCTGGCAATACTCAAGAAATATTGGCAGTCGATGGGGTAAATGACGCTGATAATGTCAATAATAATGATTATAATCAAGAATTCGATTTTGATGATATTTAATGTCGTCGATTTTTGCGCGTTTAGTTTTTTGTTTGAAATCTCTATAATAAATAGTATAGATATTTTTATTAGGAACCAATTTAAAAAATTGATTCGTAACAAATACTAATGTCCATGTTGGTATCTAACTCGAATTTGTTCGAACAATTAACGTCTGAAAAAATGTCAACTGCTCGCATTGTGCCCAAACGTAAGTTGGTTGTTAAAAATGTCGATGTGATAACAACAATAAAAATGATTGAAGAAACTGTGGATAAATCAACGATGAATGCTGTATCTGACCAAAAACTCGCGAAAAATAAGGAAACGACATGTATTGAAGAAATCATTGCTGAAGAAAAAAAGTCGAAAGACTTGTCGACCAAAGAAAAAAAGTCGAAAGATTCGTCATCTGATATTCCAGATTGGTCATTATCGGATTATGATAAAGGTCCATTGGAACATTTGGGTGATTATTTGGAAGAACCTTTCAAAATCATTGAATCTTATTTCGCCGGTCAATATTCTTCACGTTTAGTCCGTCATCAAATCGAATCCTATAATCATTTTATCGGAATTCAACTCCCGGAAACAATTCGCATGTTTAATCCGGTGAATATAAAATCCGAAAATGATTATGTGGCTGATAAAAATCAGTATTTGCTTGAAATCGAACTTACTTTCGAAAATCTTAAGATTTATCCTCCACAAATTTATGAAAACAATGGTGCTACCAAATTAATGTTGCCAATGGAAGCCAAAATTCGTAATTTCACATATGCCTCTACAATGACTGTTGATATTCATGTGAAATACATTATAAGAGATACTGAAAATATGGATGAACCTCGAACCATTCAACGTGTGTTTCCGAAAGTGAACATTGGAAAGATGCCAATTATGTTGAAATCATCGATTTGTGTCCTGACGCAACATGCCCATATTGAACCCGAAATCATGGGTGAATGTCCTTATGACCATGGTGGATATTTCATTATTAAAGGAAGTGAAAAAACAATATTACAACAAGAACGTTCCGCCCAAAACATTGTGTATTGTTTCGATGGTAAAAACACAACCAAATGGAGTTGGTATGCGGAAATAAAATCGGTACCTGATCATAAATGTATCTCTCCGAAACAAACTGATGTGATGATTTCCAATAAAAACAATGGATTTGGATTTCCTATTTACGTAAATATTCCTCGTATCAAACAACCCATTGAATTATTCGTAGTGTTTCGTGCTCTCGGGCTATCAAGTGACAAGGAAATATGTGAATATATAGTGTTGGATATGATGGATGAGAAACAATTAGAAATCGTAGATGCGTTGCGAGCGTCTATTGTGGACGCAAACAAATATATGACACAAGAAGATGCGTTGCGTCATTTAATGTCATCGGTTGCGTATACTCCAATCAATATGGATAAAGAAACCGGTGCTGTTAAAAAACGCGAATTCACTATGGAAGTCTTATCCAATGATTTCTTACCTCATTGTCATTCTGTGAAAGAAAAAATGTACTTTCTTGGATACATGGTGAATCGTTTGATACAAACGAGTCTTGGATGGACACCGCAAGATGACCGTGATTCTTATGTGAACAAGCGTATAGATACAACTGGTGGTTTATTAAACAATTTATTCCGAAACTATTTCAATAAAATGGTGAAAGAAATGCATAAACAGATATTAAAAGAAGTAAATATTGGTTCTTGGCGTTCTAAAGAAGATTATGATAGTATTATTAATAAATCAAATATTTGTAAATTGGTGCGTTCAACGACCATTGAAGGTGGTATTAATCGTGCTCTGTCCACAGGTGATTTCTCAATTAAACAGACAAATAGTACCAAAGTCGGTGTTGCGCAAGTTGTGAATCGTCTAACAACTGCGGCGACATTAAGTCATATGCGTCGTATTAATACACCAGTAGATAAGAGTGGTGAATTAGTTGCTCCGCGTAAACTTCACAATACATCATGGGGGTTTCTTTGTCCGGCCGAAACACCAGAAGGACAATCGATTGGTGTCGTGAAAAACATCAGTTATTTGACACATTTGACTACACCTGTGAATAGTATGTCACTTTATGCGATGATTCGACCAATGATTCGTAATTTGGATGATATTGCACCACTATCTGCGAATAATTGTGTGAAAGTATTTATCAATGGTTGTTGGGTTGGAGTCAGCGATTCACCTCTCGAATTATATGCGGATTTGAAAAATAAAAAACTGAGTGGGATTATTAATGTATATACCTCGGTTGTATTTGATTATAAAAAAATGGAGATTCGTGTATGTAATGATGGAGGTCGTTTGACACGTCCATTATTGCGTGTGAAGAATGGTTCGACAATTATTACAAAAGAAGTAATTGACAAATTAGAATCACGTGAATATGGATGGAATGATTTGATGGTGAATTATCGATTGCCAGAAGCAGTTATTGAATATATTGATGCGGATGAACAAAATTTCGCAATGATTGCTCTCCGTGCGAAAAAGAAGTACACTCACGATTTCAACAGTGTATCTTATACTCACTGTGAGATTCATCCAAGTACTATATTGGGTGTATTAGCCTCTTGTATTCCTTTCCCGGAACATAATCAAGCCCCTAGAAATACTTATCAATCGGCTCAAGGAAAACAAGCAATGGGTATGTATGCTACGAATTTCGATAAGCGTTTTGATAAAACCGCATATGTATTGTCATATCCGTCGAGACCATTGGTGGATACGCGATTAATGAATTGGTTGGAGTTAATCAAAATTCCATCTGGACAGCAGATTCATGTGGCGATTATGTCACATACTGGATATAATCAAGAGGATAGTGTATTAGTGAATAAAGGTTCGATTGATCGTGGATTATTCTTAACTACAATTTATCACACAGAGAAAGATGAGGACAAAAATATTGCTCGTCATATTTTCCGTGCGAAACCAAATCCGGCAGTAACAAAAGGAATGAAATATGGAAATTATGATAAAATCAATAGTCAAGGGTTTATGAATGAAAATGAATTGGTGGAGAATCGTGATATTATTATTTCGAAATATGTGTATATTAAGGAAAATCGAAATGACCCGACAAAAGTGATTAAATACGAAGACCAAAGCAAAACATATAGAACCAATGAAGAAACTTATATTGATAAGAATTATTTTGGACGCAATGGTGATGGCTATTATATCTCAAAAACTAGATTGAGAACATTGCGCAAACCAAATTATGGAGATAAATTTTGTATGACATCTGACCATGACGTATTAACATTAAATCGCGGATGGGTATCTATTGCGGATGTAAAGACAACTGATTTAGTTGCTCAACTGAACCGTGAAACAAGTTGTTTGGAATATGTAAATCCAATTGAGGTTATGGAATTTGACCATACTGGTGAAATGTATGAAATTGTTGGAAATGGATATAATCAATTAATCACAGGCGAGCATCGTTTGCCCGCAAGAACTGCGGGTGAATGGTCATTCGATACGATTCGAAATATTCAAAACCGTATTAAGAATACAGACAATGTGTATCCTGTATATTGTTATATTGAAAATGAAAAGAAAACTGTGTTGTCTGCGATGTCGTTTTCAGATATCAATAATGTGAAAAATTATGAGGGTAAAGTATACTGCATTCGTGTTCCTTCAGAAGTGTTTTTAGTTAGACGAAATGGTACTTGTTCTTGGACTGGAAACTCGTCGCGTCATGGTCAGAAAGGTACTGTTGGAAATATTATTCCTGAATGTGATATGCCTTATACGAAAGATGGACTTCGTCCAGATATTATTATCAATCCTCATGCGATTCCTTCTCGTATGACTATTGGACAATTAAAAGAAACATTGTTAGGAAAAGTGTTGGTTTATCTTGGATTATTTGGTGATGGAACCAGTTTCGGCGAATTAGATGTGAATTTTATTGCGAAAGAATTACAGAAACAAGGATTCGAAAGTTATGGAAACGAAGTTATGTATAATGGTTTAACCGGTGAACAAATGGATACGAACATATTTATTGGTCCATGCTTTTATCAACGTTTGAAACACATGGTGGCGGACAAACAGCATAGTCGTTCTATTGGTCCAATGGTGAATCTGACTCGACAACCAGCAGAAGGCCGCAGTAGAGATGGCGGTTTCCGTATTGGAGAAATGGAAAGAGATGTAATGATTGCTCATGGTGCGAGTCGATTCTGTCGTGAACGATTATATGATGTGTCGGATAAGTATAGTGTTCATGTGTGTAAAAAATGTGGTATGATTGCGCAATATAATGATAATGAGCGCGGTGAATTCAATAGTGATAAATATGATTTTACTATCCATAAATGTGCAACTTGTGGTAATTTGAGCGATTTCGCTTATGTAGAGATGCCATATGCGTTCAAATTGCTTTCACAAGAATTACAAACAATTAATTGTGTTCCTCGACTTATTACCGAATAATAAATATGCGGTGTTGTAGTATTTTGTATATATAAAATATGATTTTTATATATAAGAAAAGATGATTTTTGATAATAAATGGGCATTTTTTCTTGTGTCGATTTTTGTGCCATTGTCGATTGTTAAAATCAAAAACTATGCGGTCGATTGTGATATGAATTTAGTTCAGGAGAGAATATTAGTTACAGAACATGGTATCTATATCGGATTACATAATGGTGAACAAGTGATTCGTTTTGATTCTAAAAACTATAAATTAATAAAACTGATAGAAACGGAAAATCAATTGGAATATAGATTTGAAAATGATGTTGTATTGGTTTTAGAGAAAAAAAAGAATTTATTTGTATTACACATTTTCACTATGTCTAACAAGAGCATTCACAAAATAATCAATCCTGTAATTATACAAAACTTCAAACCAATTGGATTCCATGGAATCAGCGATGATTTCGATAAAATGAATAATTATTTTATTCAATAATACTAGATAAATGAACAATTCCAAAAATATCTCTAGATATATTGTATATTCTAGGTCCAAAATCACACCTACAATTTGTTTCGAATGCCGCAGATTCTACAATTCTCCGAATTGTTTCTACTGATTGTTGATGAACAAATTCATGTGCTATCGATTTGTATTGCGGGTGTAAATAGTCGCCAGAAAGTTCGTCAATAAATTCCTTAATAGTTTCACCTGTACTCGCATTATTTATATATCCTTGGATTGCTTCATCTGGTAGTTTTTCAATTGAAACACATATATATTCTTTTATTTTTTTGCCTTTTTGTGTGTCTGATATGTGGATATATCTGTCAAAATCATCATATTCATCACAATCTACAATTTTGTCGTATCCGAGTTTTGTTTTATATTCATCCATAATTTTTAATAGATGAGCATGGGCTCTATCTAAATTTTCCGAATAACCCAGAAATTCAATATTTTGTTCCTTTCGATAATTAATGTATTTTACGAGGCAGTACATGATAATAATATAATTGTATATAATTTTATATTCATTTTGTATAAAAATAAAAATAAAACTATAGAATATACTAAGAAGAAAGTCTGATATAATTATAAAATCATATAAAGTTTCAACATCATATGACAACACGCAATACAATTAACATAAT
>Ga0255211_1000247_pt1 | contig 20219 bp, 21 predicted proteins | sample Miss_Yuk_RepB_8d_FD_183036 | JGI IMG/M metagenome (GOLD analysis project Ga0255211, IMG submission 183036) | Freshwater microbial communities from Mississippi River, Louisiana, United States - Miss_Yuk_RepB_8d | ecosystem: Environmental > Aquatic > Freshwater > River | place: USA: Louisiana...
TTATATGTTAAGGATAACAACTTATGGGAACGTGATGGCCCTGACCACGCAAAAATGACCAACGCGGTCCTTGCGGTGGAACATAAAAACGTGGTCCTTGTAAATGAATGGGCGAAAGCCAATCCGCAATGCATGAATAGCAACACCCGAGAAAATGACAAATACATCAAAATATCCAAGATTGTTACGGATGGTGAAAAGGAAGGTAACATCGATAAGGTGATACGGAAAGTAGCGAAGTCTGTGGCGATCGAAAAATGTGGAACAGCTATAGAAAATTCATAAAGTTGGAATTCTCCTCGTTCATACACTCAAATTCTTTCGGATTTCTTTCTTTTCAGCCGAAAATATTCCGTTCAAAACTGGTTGATTTCAAAAGTTTGGATTCTTGGGAATCGGGAATTCATGATTCAACAACAAAACCGCCGAAAATATTTCGTTCAAAACCAAATAATTCAATTAAAAAATGTCCAATTTAGCCCCCCTAATTTTGGACATTTTTGGGCCGTCCAAAAAATGTCCATTTTGCCCTTTTCGCGTCGTCAATTTTAAACACGAAACGCGAAACATCAAAAAAACGGGTTTGTGACCATTATGCTCTCAAAACGTGTTTTTGACCCTAAAAAACTGTGACTGAACTTTTTTTGGGGGTCGGCGACCGCGTCCATTTTGGTGGTATATTTTATGGACATATTTTAGGACAAAGGTAAAAAAATGGTAAAAAAAATGAGTGAGTCATTAAATGGTAAAAAAAATGAGTGTTTTTACGAGTGCTTAATTTGTGACTTCAAATGCTCTTATAAAAGTAACTATGAAGCACATCTTTCCACACAGAAGCATAAAACGATGGTAAAAAATTACCATTTATTACTCAATCAACCAGACGAGACCATAATACCGTGTAAAGAAAAAATGAGTAATAATATTTGTAAATATTGTAATAAACAATACGCTCATCTTTCTGCGTTAAGTCGTCATAAAAAAGTATGTTCTAAAATTCCAACAAATCAACAACAACAGCAAACGATGGTCACACGCGACGAATTCGATAAGTTAGTAGGCTTGATTCAAGAAATGAAAAACAACAACAACGATTCACAATCAACAATATCGGAAGATAATATAAAAGTAAGTGTTAGCGATCTTCAAAATACGATTGTTCATACAACAAAATGTATGAAGGATATGTTGATGATGATGATGACGAGTTCTCAGTTACAGAATAAAATAATAGAAATTTCGAGTAACAATAATGAAGAGACTCAATCATCGTTACACGCACATATTCCTAGTGGAATCGCAGTAAATGGCGACCATAACACGTTCAACAACAATACAACCAATACTATGACTAACAGTAACAACAACACCTTCAACATGAATATGTTCTTGAATGAAAAGTGTAAAGATGCGATGAACATGAAGGATTTTGTGAATTCCATACAGTTGAACATGACCGATCTGGAAAATGTCGGTAGGCTTGGCTATGTTGAGGGAATGTCGAATATATTGATTGACAATCTCCAAAAAACGGATGTATATAAACGACCTGTCCATTGCAGTGACGTGAAGCGCGAAACCTTGTATGTAAAAGAGAACAACCAATGGGAACGTGATGGTCCTGACCACGCAAAAATGACAAATGCGGTTCTAGCCGTTGAACATAAGAATGTAGTATTAGTCAACGAGTGGGCAAAAGCTAATCCGCGCTGTTTGAATAGTCACACCCGAGAGAATGATAAATACATCCGGTTGTCCAAGATCGTGACGGATGGAGAGAAGGACGGGAATATCGATAAGGTTATACGGAAGGTAGCAAAACAAGTTACTATCGAAAAGGACCAAAAACAAATCACGGACGCGTAGTATGTAGGTTATGTGTAAAATACATAAAAACACATAAAAACAATCTTGGATAATATTTTAAAATCACATACTCTGACCCCCCCCCGGATCGATGACAGACGAAACCACTACAACCAAAGTCGTGATACCGAAAGAAACAGTCACGCGTCTGCTTCGCGATATTCGTGATGTAATGACGGATCCAACGTTGCGTGAATGTGGTATTATGTACCGTCATAGTGAGACAGACATGCTTACTGGATATGCGTGTATCGTTGGCCCAGAAGATACACTCTATTTTGGCGGATACTATTTGTATCTCTTTAAATTCCCTACGAATTATCCACATTCACCCCCGGCAGTTAGTTTCATAACAAATACAGGAAATATACGGTTTCATCCTAATTTTTACGCAAACAAGAAAGTATGTGTTTCGATTGTGAATACGTGGCGAGGGGAGCAATGGTCCGGATGTCAGAATATTCGGTCGGTGTTGATGACATTTCAGTCTTTGTTAGATAAAGAACCGCTTCTTCATGAGCCAGGTATTCGCAAAGAACACAGCGATTTTATTCATTATCACCAAATGGTTGAGTATTATAATTATAAATTCGCATGTTTGACGTTGTTGAAGGATCTTACAACGCATGTGAGTATTGAGTCATCACTTGTGGCCGATTTTAAAGAGTTTATGATTACAACGTTTCGAGAGAATAAAGAACGAATACGAAAGATCCTGACCGAACGTTTGAAACAATTCCCTGAACGTAAATCTATATATATTGGATTGTATGGCGGTATTCATACAGCTATTGCTTATGATCTAGTTATGCTTGAATACAAAAGTGTAGTCGATACGATCGTTCCATCAGAACCATAGAGCCGATGCGTGTAATGTAAGTATTATAATGTGGGCCGTCTGCCTTAAATTGAAATTAAATAAATGTATATCTATACAATATAGTCGATTATCGATATTTAAGCGGACGTAAATGCATTTCTGTTCTGTATGCGCCAACATGTATTATATTAGTATTACTCCTGAAAACGAACTCCAATATTACTGTCGGAACTGCGGGAATATCGACAATACGATTGCGGCGGAAAACATTTGTGTATCAAAGATGAATATAAAACATACCACTACACAACAGTCATTCTCTCAGGTTGTGAATAAATATACAAAATACGATCCAACGTTGCCTCGTATTAACACGATACGTTGTCCAAATGATGAATGTCCCAGTAATACGTTGGCGACCGGGAGTGACGGAGGAGAAAATAAAAAATCGAAAAACGAAATCATTTATGTGAGATACGACGATACAAACCTGAGGTTTGTTTATTTATGCGCAAAGTGTGATAAAGTATGGAATACCGAACAACAATAAATTGAAACATAATAAAGTGTGATTAATATATATATATACACTTTATGATGTCAAGTGGAATACCGAGTTTGCCTAAAAAACAGTTGCGCGCGGAAACAGCCGACGCCGATTCCGAAAATGAAGAGACCCCGAATATTCAAGAAGAAGAATCCGATGTTGAGTCGAGCGATGCTGGATCAGAAATAAATGAAAGTGACGATGATGAATCAACAACCGGAACACTTACATCAGGTGGTGACGATAGTGACGAAAACGAAGAGGGGGGCGCAGCATCAGATAGCGGTGACGAAGGTGCGCAAGAAGGAGACGCAGATGATGATGTAGCAAGAGGATCCGCCGCGGCGAAAAACAAGAAAAAACGCTCAGCAACATCATCGACATCTGGTCGTAAAAAAAATATGGAAGATGATATGACATTACTGGGTGTTCCTCATGGTATCCAGTTTGATGATGACGATGAAGACGAAAGTTCTGATGATGATCAAGATACTAGCGAATATTTTCAGAAACTTAAACGAAGTGTTCATGAAAGCTATATCGATACATATCACCCAGAGTCGATGTCTCATAATTACGATGAAATTCAAACTCTTGCGCGAGTTGTCCGAAATAGTGCCGGTGTAATCGTGGATGATTTACATCGTACGATCCCGATTATGACAAAATATGAAAAAACAAGGATTTTGGGACAGCGGGCCAAACAACTGAATGAAGGATCGCCGGCATTTATTAAAATTGACTCGACAGTTATAGATGGGTATTTGATTGCGGTGAAAGAACTCGAACAAAAGAAAACACCATTCATCATTCGCCGCCCTTTACCGAATGGTGGTTCTGAATACTGGCGTGTTCAAGATTTAGAGATATTGTAATGACTATTCCTCTAACTGTGAGTTCAATAATTATCAAAGATGAAGTCTGGGTCACCCGTAATCTCGCGAAGTGCCTGGGTAATATATGCTCGTTCCACCGCGTCGGCTTCATAATAGACCCAATATTTGTCTTGAAGTGTCAGGTTATTTTTTATTGAGATGTTGCCGGTTATCGTGATATTTGTGAAATGACTGATGGTGCATTGATAATTCAAGATCGGATAATCGTTTTTTACAAATATGCCTTTGCTATTTAAGTGAGCATATTCTGGACGTATTTCTCCTATGAGGTACATTTTTCCTGAACGAAGGTCTTTGGGATCAACGATGCGAAGAGGTCGCATAATGGCTGGCTGTATGGATGGATTGACGATGACACATAGAGACTAAAAGATAATGTATATTTTATTTCAATTTTATACCATACCATTAGTCTTGTGAATTATCGTCGAGACTAGTCGATATAATAATTTGTGGGTATTATATTAAGATGAGGTTTGTATTTGGGTCGTTTATAAAAACTATCGATTGATGAATTCGAAGACGAATTTGTCATCGGGGATCGCGGATTTGAAATGTCGCCAAATGAATACGGAGTACTATCATCACCGCTTATACTGTTGCTGCTACCGCTTCTGTCGAAGCCGCTGCCTGAATTGATATGTTCATCTGCGTTCTTAGTAGTAAAACAACAGCCGTCGCGGCATAAGCAGCATTTGAAGTAATTTGTCAATGTAGTAAAAAAATGATCTGACATCTTTTTACTATACCTTTGTAATTTACATTTATTATATATTTTATACTATTCTGTGTCTTAACATTTCCAGCGTTTTCCGCATTCCAGACAAGTCACGAATGTTGTCATCGGTTCATCAGCCGACCGGGTTTGAAGCTGATAGTATGTGCATTTCTTGGATTTACATTTGTTGCATGTGAAATTATCCGTAGATGCTTCGATATTTGGTTCATATTTTTGTTTGTCGCGTATTTTCTTGTCTTCGATCAACTGTTTCCATTTTTCAGGACAAATCTCCTGATGTGTCATAAATGCGATTTCTTGTGATTTGATATTACCAGAAAGAACCGCACTAGATACATCTGGTTTCTTCAAGTTGGTATACACCGAACGCAAGCGGTCGATATACAGCGTCACGAAGAACGTGTTTGACCATTTTTTCACGATGTTGTTTTTTGATGCGTGTTGAATCGTCCAGTTGAATATCCCTTTTTCGATATTCGTGGATATTGTATCTATGTCATGACATGTTTGTGCCTGACCATTCACCAATATACTTGTAATCCGCTTTCGTATTTCAGCGCGAAAATGGTCAGGATACGCAATACTTTCAATATATGACATGGTATATTGTATAAAATAGAATAGATTTCTTTATTCAATTTTTTATATATATTCCTCCTCACTTAATTCCTTTTCATTTTCTTGTTCCGTTGGCGGCTCTTCGACAGTTTTTTTTGGTTTTTTAGATTTTGTCGATGATGATAAGCCAGTATGTGCCGACCCAGACGCGGATTTTTTAATTGTTCCAACCGGCTTTTTACTTGATATTGCTTTCGTGATCTTTTTTTTTGAAATTGTTTCGAGTTCGTCCTGATCGACATCAACGTCGACGTCAACCTGAGGAGCCGCGTCGGCATCTGAATCATTTAGAGAATCAGACGGTGGTGTTTCTGATTCAGTATCAGTTTCTGTAATGAATTCGCTTTCAGTCGATTCTGACTTATTTTTCTTGCCACTACCTTTTTTCGATTGTCGCGACTTACGCAAACGAGGAGTTTTATCTTCGCTATCATCATCCACGACAAATCCGTCTTTCAAATAACCGTTGATTGTTTTTTGATAAGCAGGGACCAAATCCAGTTCGTCGATTTCATTTTCATCTTCAACTGCTGTTGCTTCAAGATCTTCAAATCCGCCAAATAATCGCTCATAAATAACATTCCATATCGCGGTAGTCAAATTAACCGCATGTTCGTTGTCCATACGTGCAACCAAAGCAACATTTCCATAATAGATAATTTCATCGACCGGAGGCGGCATCTCGTATTTATTTTCATTCCCGGCACGTCCGTCGGTTTTCGCCCAAACATCAACATAAATATATTTTGGGATGACATCTTCATCATCAACATAAAAACTAAACTTCTTCTTATTTTTGTATTTATATGTATGGTAACAACTGAACCCATCATGATTACGATAGCCACATTTTTTGGATAGTAATATCGTCAATTTTTCTAACGTGATTTCATTTTCTGGTTCAACCACCACTTCTGACAATGTTCCTGTTTTTGAAACAATAACAATCGTAGTAGCGCTCTTTTTGTGTTTTTTTGACTCTCCTTTGGTCGTGTTCATTGATACTGATAAGGTTGATGTTAATGCCGTAGGTGTATTATACTATTGATATATTTCTATATTGTTTATTCGCCGTATAGATGTGATATAAACATACATCACGCGGTATATATACATCACGCGGTATATACATATGATGACCAGCACGTTTCGAAGTCAAAAAAAAAACCAAAATGCGCGGCAAGCAATGATGATATCTGGATTAAGCACGATTTATCGCAATCAGACGATTACTCATTCCATACAAACACATCAACAAACCGAACCACGTATTTTTCTTCTGGATACGACATTAGAAGAAATGAATCAGATGTATTCAAAGATACACAACATTATTGAAAAAGGTCGTCTTCGCCCAAAAGGAACTGAACTGTATTTTGTATCTAAAAAATACGAGACGCTGATTATAAGCGAAGACGCGATCTATGAAATCGTGTATGCGCCGCGACCAAAAAACAACAACAACACGACTGGCGATGTTGTAAATCCATATCTATTGGAACGAATACCGGTCGATGGTGAAGTTACGACAATCGAATTAAATATTGTGTCAAATGATGAAACGGGAAAACCGGATAAGTCATATATAGTCCCCCTACTGGTTGATGAAAGTTACTATACATTAACAAACCGAAACACAAATTCCGATCCTACAACGATCGCAGGTTCGTATATTTCTACGAATCATACCCTTATTCAATACGCGAAAATAGTTGTAAAACTTCATCCAAAATCGTTGAATTCATTTGTTTTCATTATGAATGAAGACGAAACCAAAGTACTTGATTTTTATTTCACCACAGAAAACGGTATTATCGAAAAAAACAAGGAAAAAATAACGAAAACGTGTAAAGATGATATAATATCGTTTATCGATCACTTCAAATTATGTTCGTAATATACACATGAATACAATATATACTATTCGTAATGTTGTGGTTAATTCAAAATATTCTTTTTTCTATTAGTTTAATTGTAGTTATACATTACTTGTACATCTATTTTGAGACAACGCTAACCGCGCCAAAGGTAAAAGATCTAATCCATTGCCCGAAACAAAAATATAAGTCATTATTTGATACAATAAATAAGAATTTAGACAAGGATAATCTTTCACAAAAAGGTCGAAATTTAGGAGGAGATGGTTCCGAAACGGTGGTCGGGGGGATTAGTGATGAGCGAACAAAAGTTGGACTCTTGCCGAAAAACTATAATGACTCGCCGGGAAATATACAACCACCGAATGATGATCGCAATAGTATGAAAACTGATCTGAAAGCATTTTTACGAGGTATAGGGTTGAAATCGAAATCAAATACGGAGTCGTTATTTCGAGCAAGCTATGAAACGAGTTAAAGGCATCTGTATATATACATATACGCAGCAGTCATCGGAAAAAATGTTAGCTCATCATAATCAACCATCAACACGTATATTAAATCGAAATGATTCGGACACATTACTATCGAATTTTCCGCCTACGAGACTTTCTTATGAAGTGTCTATTCATAAGAACGACACACAATATTCCGCTGTGAAGGATCAAACCAATTACAAATATTTTATTCTTCCAAAAGGAAAACGATGTATTGCGTGGGCTACGGAATGGAAACGTAACAGAATATTTGTTATTATTGATGTTCAGCGACCGAATGATCGCCGTGCTTGTCATCAAACAAATGGAAATAGAGGCGGATTGATGAACGACAACGACCGTCCATTCATTCGTAAATTTTATCAAGAAAATGGTTGGTGTCCTGGAAAAGTTACCATATACGATGCTTGTTTTCATCGTGAACTTGTATATGGAACGGTTTTTGGCGGCGTGATGTTTCGTAATAAAACCACGGAAACTCCGTTATTTTCTATTCATACGATTTACTGGTTCAAAGGTAATCCGGTTCCACCTCTTTCAGGGCTTGGACATATCGCATTATGTGAAGAATTATTCTACCAACATAATATTCGCCAGATTTCTTATACGAAAGAAAATAGTGTGATATTTGGCTTGCCTGTATTGTGTAATACTGAACATGATGCTGAACATTTTGCATCTAAGCTTCCGTATGAGATATACTCGATACAGTATCGTTCAATTCGAAATACACAGATATTTCAGGTTTTGATTCACGAAAAGGACCTGGAATATAGCGTCGAGACCAAAGATAAAGATATGACGACCACCCGGTGCTCTCAACGAAGCACATCTGGCTATCATCAGTCTGTCTCGGTCCCGAACCCGCATCCGAACCCGAACCCGCACCCGAACCCGAACCCGCACCCGTTGTCAAAGAAGTTATTTGTTCCATCATCAGATGATATGCTTACAAATATTCAAGCTGTATTTATCGTGAGGCCAAATTTACAAAATGATATATATGAATTATTTGTAATGCCGGATACATATAGAGAACGCAACAGCAAAGTCGGAAGTGTAGAACCAATTTTTCATAATTTTGCGCTTATTCCAAGCTTTAAAACAAGTGTTTTTATGAATCGACTATTTCGTAATATTAGTGAAAATGAACGGCTTGATACGATGGAAGAAAGCGAAGACGAAGCCGATTTTGAGAATATAGAACCAGATAAATACGTTACACTTTCGAAGGAATGTATTATGTTATGTCGGTTTCATAAACGATTTTGTAAATGGGTTCCAGTTGAAATCACCACGAAAAAGGAAATTATCACACAGCAGCAGGCTAAACAACATGAAATTCGTTATGTGAATCATTATAAACGAATGAAATGAAATGAGCATAAACGTAAAACAATACTTATTATAGCAGTAACGCTCTATTTTATGAAACCACCAGTTTTCTCGACATCTATGTCAATCCATAATATATTCCGTTCATCACAAAATCCTGTTTTACGAGAATGGAAACGACATCTTCCAACAATTCGCCCTTGTTACGCCTTATCACATCGGTCAACACAGCAAACAATATCTCTTATGCGCGATTATCGTATTCCGATGTTGTGCGAAACACCTGATCAGGTCAGCGCAGTAAATGAATATTCGCTAACCATCGAAAATACCCGTTTTGGTGGGAATGAATATATCGCGCGTAAATTATCTGATATGCCGACTATTGAATCATCGACTCCATTATGGATTTATACCAAGGTATCCAACGATGGAATTGAAAATTCACGACGAATGTTTGAACACATATGGGCGCATAAAAATATACTACGGGGGATTGTGTTTAATATTGATAATTTTTCAAATTCTTTGCGAGGTTCGATCCCACCATCAATATATAGCTATACAGTTGCGATCAATTACATCGTACGAAATATGACGCGCCCGTTCGAAAGTGAGTATGGTATTCAAACACCATGTATTATGATAGACGGCAGACATCGTATTACGCGTATCGAACATTTAGAACAGTTGAAAATGAATATAGAACCTGTTTTATCGACATCGAAACAAATAGAATTACAGTTGATTGTAGATGAATTATTTGACCGACGTGGTAAATAATATTATTTACGTATATATATTCAATCATTCGAATTATGCAACCTGAGGAACCTCTTAGCGGCGGCGCCAAGCGCAAAATCATGTTAAAAGACCACCACATGAATCTTCAACCTTCCGCACCGATCAGCGGTCAAAAAATCAAGCGTGTAAAGCCATTTTCAGTGAAAGACCCATCAAAGTATTTAGAACGATTGCGTTCATCTCCCTGCCGGTCAAAATCACAAAAGAAGTGTAACAGCCGTAAGCTTCGTGGAAGCTGTAAGTATGCTCGTGGCGCGAAGCGTTCTTTCTGCCGTAGGCGCACGAATAAGAATTATAGGTCGTAATATCATACTAATAATATCACATTATATCATAGAATATAATGTCATATTTGCGTTCAAATCCTCTCGCTGAACATAATTCAGGTATCGCGCTGTCAAGTAAAGATATTCCCCAAAATGGAACAGGTAATATGTATGAACACCAAGGCGGTCGTGCGTTCGTTCAAGGCGGTGGTGGTATGAGTCACTTTTATTCATTCAATCCAGGTGTTGCTGATTCTGACAGCGCTCATGCGCGTGGTTCATACGCTCCGGTGAGTGTCGGTATAAATTCAGTTGCTACTACTACGGGTGGTTCTACTCGCCGAAAAAAATCGTCGTCGGCGGCGTCCGTCTCGCGTCGTCGCAGCTATCGTCGTAATCGTCGTGTAACGAAATGTAAGAAGTGTAAGTGTGATATTATTATTGGTGTTGGTGGTACTCGTCGTCATTCACGTTTTTGTAAGCACAAGTGCTGTAAAAAGTCGAAAACAGTCCGTCGTGCCTATCGACAACAAGGCGGAAACAGCGGTAATTTCGCGAATGCTGCTTATTCGATTGGAGGTCCAGGAACAGAAGTCGGACCTTCAACAACAGCATTAGCAAATCCGGCACCTTATACTGCTTACAATAGTTGCCATCCGGTGATGTAAGTTCCGTTACGTTACGTTCCGTTCCATTCCATTTCACTCTGGTTCCGTTCCATTCCATTTCACTCTGGTTCCGTTCCATTCCATTTCACTCTGGTTCCGTTCCATTCCATTTCACTCTGGTTCCGTTCCATTCCATTTCACTCTGGTTCCGTTCCATTCCATTTCACTCCACTAACTGAATCAAGCATTTCCCATTCGTCTTCGGAATGGTTGATTTCATCCTAGATTTTGCGCTTACTTCTGTCGTTACCGAGAGATTTCCAGTCTCCTCATCAATCTCGATAATATCCGCATCAGCCAGCGCGGCTTCCTCGTCTTCTTCATGCTTGCTTGCTTTCGCGTTTTTCGCCACCACAGCCGGTGGCTGATATTTCACCGTCCATGCGTTCTTGTAATACCCCTCCGAGTCTGTCATGATAATACGGTATTTCTGTTTAATGTAATATGTCTGGCGTTTCAGCCACTGACTGCGGAATACATCCTGAGGGTCGATAATATCGATGACAAGAGGCGCAGCATGTTTCACACGCAATATCCGACCCACCGATTGACAAACATCGGTTTTCGGCGATGCCATAATAAGTGTAGTTAAGGTCTTGATATCCAAACCCTCTGACGCCATCGCATATGTCGCAATAATCACCTTCTTGCTCTCGCTCAGTTTCAGCGCGGCTTCTTTCATTCCACCTACATAATAACCTACCGTCGCAATTTTACGATGTTCGATCGCATCGTGGAAATACTCCAACAACGACCGATTATGGGCCAGTATCATCACTTGTTGATCAGGGTTCATCATGAGCTCATTCTGTAAGACATCCAATATAAATTCGCTTCGTCGATTGTAATTACACACCTTAGAAATCATCGTGCTGAATTTCGGATTACCGCGATAGTCGTATTCCGTTTCGTTGAATTCAGCGTCATCTACTTTATATTGAATCCCTTTAACAACCACCGCATGGCTTGTCGTATCATTTTTCTCTTTATGAACAACATCGCCTAAGAAATATTTGAATACTTTTGTTAGGCCGTCTTTCCGAACCATCGTACCGGATAGTCCCAAGGTATATTTCGTGACGACTTTCATCATACAACGACAAAACACTTCTGCTGACATGTGATGACATTCGTCATAGACAGAGAGACCAAACGTATCGAATAAATCTCTAGGATACTCCTTCATTGAAAGTGATTGAAGCATCCCGATAACAATATCTTTATTGTCGATATCCACGATTTGCCCCTGTATCATTCCGACACGCGCTGCAGGCAAGAACTGCTGAATTCTCTCAATCCACTGATTCAAAAGGAAACTTTTATGAACGATCACGAGAGTTTTCATCCGAAGTCGAGAGATTATATTTAGAGCCATCACCGTTTTTCCTTTTCCTGGATCGACATCGAGCAGCCCGCCACCACCCATTCCCGCATTTTCGGGCCGCGTGACCTGATGAATATATTTATCCACGATGACGTTTTGATATTCACGCATCTCTCCGGCGAATACAAGTGATTCACTTACACTGGTGCCTGGTGGGATTCGCGTTTCTTCGGGAGGGCCGTATATTTTTGTTCCATAAAACCGCGGAATATATATCTTTTTTGAGCATTCGCGGTAAATTGGAAATTTAGGGGGTTGAACTGGTGCTTTAGGAACATATGCGCCGACCGTGAGTTCATCTCTCAGCAATTTCAAATCATCGACATCCATACATTCTTTGAGAAGTGTATAACCACGAGGTCCATAATACGACACAGACGCAGAAACAACAGCGGCCATATCTTGTCAGGACGGTTGTAGTTATAAATTAGAATGTTCGAGAGATTTCAATTCTATATGATATTAGTTTTAGAATAATATATTCTATACTAATAATAACATTCTATCTATTTTATATATAATAAGCAAATGGATACTTTTCGCACGTTGATGCGTGAAGAGAAGCAACATGAAATGGTGATTTTCGTTCTTTTGATTTTGTATATAGTCTTCACGCCGTCTGTTCCATCCGCACTCGCAGAATACGCCGAAAGCACAACTGGTCAAGTCATCGTCGTGATCCTCGCGATTACGCTCTTTTTAAGCACGAACCCAGTTGTCGGTATTTTAGGCTTTTTGGCTGCGTATGAATTTATTCGTAGGTCTAGTCGTGTGACCGGTGTTTATGGTATTGCGACATTTTCTCCAACTGAACATAAGAAGCAAGAGATTATGACTGCGATGAACCCTGCGCCGACGAAGACTCTCGAAGAGGAGCTTGTGGATAGCTTAGTCGTTATTTCTCCGAATGATGAAAATAGTGGTCTCTCTGATGGCGGTTCATTCCAGCCTGTTCTCGGCGAGCTTCATGGCGCGGTTGAACCAGACTATACCGGTCCGATCTAACATCGTGGATAACAACCCTGATGTAGTAACTTTGATACATATTCAAAAGAGTATGTATCAACGACAGATTACCAAAATGTTTCAAAGTTATTCAAAGGTCCGCACCCTACACCACCGCCGCTTTGACCAACTACTTCACCTGAGCCACTAACACGATTGCCGATGCGGTTAAAAAGAAACCTGAACATATAGAATAATATTGCTGCGATAACGAGACCAACAAGCGTGCCGATCAGCGTTCGAAAAATATCGTTTTGTAATATGGTTTCCCAATTCAACCCAAATTTATTTAAATCCAACTCGGCCAAACTTCCGAGCTCACCATTATTCGCAGATTGTTGATATAAAACGGTCCCGTCTTCACCAGTTGGATTACATTTGATATAAATATCGCCGTTTCCCTTGGCGTTGTTGGCACCGCGTTTATTGTAATAATACATGTTTTTTGGCATTCTATTTTCGCTGATAGGCCCTGTCTTGGTGATCGCAGAATCTCTCGATGAGTCGGTTAAACTTGCCAACGAATCACGAAACACCAAAATCGCATCTTTTTTGTGATAAACAATATAATTATATACCCCGGTATGCTGTGGTAATAAATGCCGGCCGACATACGTGAAAAACCCCTCCTTTGGTATTAGGTTGCCTAAATTGAAGTTATTCACATCAGAAATATATTTGCCTCCACTGCTAGACCTGCTAGGTAAATTCTGTAATATTGTATTCATGATATCGGAACTTTGACGACCAGACCCATTTCCAATATTGATAGGGATACTTACGATCAAGTTTCGGCCATCTGCGCTTGAATGATACGCAAGTAACTCTGCGTCTGCTAGTGCGCCATCGTAACGATGTAACGACGGTTGATGAATATGGATATGCTCAACCTTATAGTCAACCCCGTTGTATCTTGCTGGATAAATCCCGCCACTGCCGCTATCATATGGAATCCGCAAATAAGAGCCCTTGTGAAACACATTACAAGTGCTTGTGTTGTATTGATACGAATAGTTACATGTTGATGAACATTGACGGTCTTCTTTACGCATAATATCAGATGTTAAATTAACTGGCGCATCTCTACTCATATTTATCTTTTACGTAATGTGTGTATTTCTATATATAATATTATATATAAATTATGTATATGGAACCGGATGAAATTATCACGAAATAGGATACGAAAGATACGTAAGCAACAACATCAAAGTGTTCGAAGATGGAAAAAACAGCATAAGGCATCGGGACGAAGATCCACATTTAGACAAAGTCGTCATCATAAAAGTGGAAGTATAATTACAAAAACCACACCAAAAGTAGTGAATCGTACGTTGAAAAAATATGTTTCTGACGAAGAAATACATGAAATCAAAGAAAAATATCGGAAGTTACGAAGGAATAAACGAAATAAGCGCCGACAGGTAGGTGGCGATCCCACAAAATTTTCGCCAGATATGTTACAAGCGGCGGTGACTGCAGCCGCAACAGCAGCAGTTGAAATCGTTTTGAAACAACAACAACAGTTTTCAAAGGAACAACTTCTGAAAAATGATAATAATAATAGTAATAATAGTAATAATAGTAATAATAGTAATAATAGTAATAATAGTAATAATAGTAATAATAGTAATGATGTTCGTGGTAAAGCGAATGATCCAACAAATACGAATTCTCAAACATCTTCCGCTGAATCGACATCCAACTCCGCCGTTACTTCAACCACAACATCATCGAATGACAATAAAGGCACTTCATCTTCCAAGAACTCGAATAACAATCCACCGTTTCGACTAGGCCCCGAAATCGAAGGAGATGTTTCTATCGGTATGGAAGAACGTGAATGTAATGACGTAGCAAAGGTATATGAACTAGTAAGCTTTTTAATTCAGAAAGGTTTGCCATATTATGTTCAAATTCATCTTAAATCAGGAGACAAGGCAATCAATAAGAATGATACCAATATTTTTGACCTACGCCGTATTTTATACGGTAAATTTACACAAAATATTAAAAAAATAAGCGAAAATAAACAAAAATTATACTTGAAAGCAAACGACGTTGTGGGTATTGCGAACAGCGAATTATATGGAAACAGCGACCCGGGTCTATTTATTTATACAGGTGAAAAGGGTCAAATATTAAAAGATTCAAATGATACATCGATTAAGGTGCGATTATTACAAGATGATCCAAACGCTGCGCCGATTCCACCATTATCTGATTCAAAACGTTTGTATAAGATTACAGGAAAAGGACCCGATTCCAAACCGGATTCAATCAATACGATGGCTGTATTAACAAAACTTGACCGAGATAATAAGATTGATCTCTCGGAGTTCAGGCTACAAATTGCGCCAATGACACAGGAAGAGTTGAAGAAAGATGCTCAAAAAGTCGCTAGCGGAAATAATAGCGACCCAGACGTAAAGGTAGTGGTGGATGAATCAAATACGTATATTGTTAATTTAAGCGTAGGTTGTAAGGTCGTATCGATTCAAACACTCAAAAAATCTCTCGAGAAGATGCGTTTAAGTCTTGAAAGTGAAAATGACAGCAGCAAACAATCAGCGTATGATATTCTACGCAAGCTCACTTCAATATTAGAAAATCCTGAATTTGCGAAATCAGATGGATACGATGATTTTAAAGAGAAGGTCTTCGGTTTTTCATATAAAATTAGCGGATCTGAGAGATTATACGGTTTCACGCAGTTACAGACGTTTTTTGATGATAAAAAGGGTAATATTCCACCTCGGGTTACAAAAGAATTCTCTAAGTTAATGAGTTTATTAGGACATGGACCGGGAGGGTCTAATGGCGATTGCTTACGGTTTGATGGTGTTACGCCATCTATATTCGAGCTTTCTCGCATAGAGACATATGAAGAAGATGGGAAAATCGTTACAAAAAAAACGGAAACACTCGATAACGCGAGTAACATGGGTGGGTTTGGTAAAAAATTATCGAAAATAGGAGAAACCGGGTCAAGTGAAAGCAAAGAAAATGGGAATGAAAGTGAAAACCAGCCCCAGAATAATAACAATAACAATAACAATAACAATAATACGAATGCTGAAACCAACGCAGATACGAATGTGGGTGGTGTTAATGCGAATGCACAGAGAGGCGAAGAGTCGCAGCCTCCCGCCAAAGAAGGATCAACACCAGAAACTTCGGGTGAAGCAGCTAGTAAGGGTCAGGCGACTAGTGTTCTAACAAATCCAAACGAGGAAGGAACCGCAAGTGCCTCCGGACCACAACGATCACCTATGTCATCTGTAAATCCAAATCTACTTCCTTTACAGAAAGAAAAGATCGAAGAGGTCGATGCTATTGATTCGCAGGGTAATGCGTATAAGGCATATTTGATACGACGATTTATATTTAAAGATCTTCAAGATATAAATCTAGTTCATTTTATGGGTTGGGGGACCGCAACTGATGAATATATTCCTGGACCACAAGCATCCACGAGAATATTCAAGAGAGGCGAAAACACTAAAATACAACCTAAAACTGGACAAAACACGATGTATGATGATACACTCGACAAGGTTATGACATTATACGCAAATGAAGATATGGCAAAATTGGAAAAGAAAGCAAGAGCAAAAGCAGAAGAATATAAAGAGCACGAGAAAGAAGTGGAATATAGTAGAAAACTTGCCGCAGAAATAGCAGCAACCGCAGCGGCAACGACTGCGGTACAAAAAGCACACACTTTATAGAAAATAGATACAACTAAAATGGTAAATAACGAAGTGAGGCACTATCGTAAGCAGTCACGCGGAATGAGTCATTATATCCTTCAACATATACGATGTCACCAGTGCTGACGTTGTTACAACCATATTCATTTGTGCCGCTTTTACCATTTACTATAACTGGCAACTTGATCGCGTTGTTTTTATCGCTGAGTGTATAAAACTGCCATTTATCGCGATTTGTGAATAGGGGGCGGCCAATCAAAGGAAGAATTGTTTCTTGCGATGAAGTGGATGACGGAACACCGCCGCTACCGCTACCGTTCCCGTTGCCGTTGCTGCCATTGCGAGTGAGGATACCGACCTGGCGATATGTAGTATCAACCGAACGTGTTGGAACATTTACACGAACTCCACCGCCACTACCCATACCACCACCGTATGTATCCATACCACCATAATGTATTGTTTCAACGCCGCCACGAATATCATAAATTGGTCGGGTTGCGCCTACTGAATTGTCTCGAAGAGGAGGAACATATGGATTTAATAATACATCTTGGTTAGATGATGGTCCGCCAATTCCAAAATCTAATGAATCGGATAATGGGTCAGTAGATGCGACTAATACAGGCCCGTGATGACCGTGGTTGTGACCGTGTCCGTGTCCGTGTCCGTGTCCGTGTGGGTAGTGGGCGTTACCAAAAAAATACGAATGCGCATAAATAGCGATAACTACCATAATAACCGCAAATATCACCAACGTGACATTTTCAAAACAAAATACACCAGGCGGACATTTACGAACCATATTAGAAATAAACAATAATACCAACCGCGAAAATTGTTGTTATTATTATATGCTTTTATTTATTTTTTGTATAATGATATAAAGCTGCATTATAGTATTCTATTATTTAGCTACATTATGACAGAACAAGCATCAAATGAATTTATACAAGGGCTGGTAAGCGTCATTATACCGACCTATAATCGTTATGAACTGCTAAATCATAGTATTCGAAGTGTGCTAGCGAATACATATAAAAATGTAGAAATTATTGTCATCAACGATTGTTCAACTGACCAAAGATATTATTCGGGTGAGCTTGAAAAGTATGAAAAGACGACCATTATTCATTTACCAGTCAATATGCGCGTGAAACATAATGTATCTGCGGCACAGGGAATGACACGTAACTATGGATTAGAAATAGCAAAGGGGGAATGGATTGCTTTTCTAGATGACGACGATTTCTATATCGAAACCAAAATCGAAAAACAGTTGGCGGTCATGAAAGAATACAACAACATATTGTTTTCAACTACGAACGTGTATATGATTAATCATAGGTGTATCAGTATGGATAAATTGGATTTTAATATAACACCATCATATGATGATTATGAAAATAAAATATTGAACCTAGAAATGGTGACTAAACATAACCATATTGCGAATTCTTCTGTGATTATACATCACTCGATTGTAAAAAAAACTGGAAAACAACATATTGTTCCACGAGAGGAAGACTGGGATTATTGGAAGAGGGCATTACAATATACGGATTGTTTATATATCGGCGAACCTTTTGTGTATTTTACCTGGACGGTTCAAGACTGTATGAAAGTTCGACACTATCATTAAAAAAGTTCGACATTATCATTACATGTTTATTTCTTTTTGCCACCAGGTGTCGCGAAGCCCTTCAACATTTCGGTGATTCCTTTAATTCCTCCGTTGCCGGTGAGTTGAGCCATAAATCCTTCTGCCGACTTTAAAAGGGGTCCCATTTCTTTCATGTTATTCATGAGTTCCTTTTGTTGGTTCATGAGTGATTTTGTCTGGTCAGTCAAACCTCGAACACCTTCCTCACCGATTATGTTTTCGATATTATCATATGCTTCTTCCAACGTAGAAGCATAGTCAATACGATTTGCTTCTTTTGCGCCATGTGCGTTTTCACCGTCATCATCGTGGTCTTGCCCGTCGTAGCTCGCGGGAGATAATGATGCCATACCCTGTTTGTTCTTCTTCATAGGCTCCTTCTTAGAGTGTAATGTTTTGTTACCTTCTTTCTTCTCAGTTGTTTCTTTTGATTTATTTTCAGCATCGGCATCGGCGTCGGCATCGGCATCGGTTTCCTCTTTCTTATCTGTTTCTGTCTCCGTAGCTGTGTCGTCTTCTCCATCCTTTTTCTTGTTCTTCATTCCTTCCATAACTCCTTGATAACCAAGCACTTCGAACACAAAAACTGTAAAAAATGCTGTCAATAAAACAATAATCATATTTTTACTAAAGTAAGAGCTAACAAGCCCTATTAATGCCATAAGAACGACCGCATTCGTGTTACGGTTTGAGAGATGACGCACTACTGTTATTAAAACGATAAATAAGCTTGCATATAATACAAACTTGTTTTGTAAAAAAGGTGTATTGAATAACTTGCTAATGAACAATGACATAATATATATTAAAAAGTCACGAATGATAATATATATTTTAAGAATATAATAATTCCAAACAATTGATTTATATTTATAATTATTCAACATTCGTATTCGTTTTCGTTTCATATATGACTAGATATGAAATAGGACTGTGCCAAAAATTTAATCCGATTATTCATGGTTTCGATATGAATACAAGTTCACCTGAAATAAAAGACCATTATATTTGTTTGTACACATTTGACTTTTCATCACCTTTGTGTGAAACAACGGTGATTCTTTCAAAATTTTATAATGCTACTATTGAAATTATAGAACCATTTACATTACAACCCGGAGACGAAATGGTTGCGATCTATAAAACATTTTGGTTACGTATATTTCAGCGTGTATGTCGGAAATGGATAATCCGACGCCGATTTTCGCGTTCAACGAAAATGTATGCGTTTCTTCTAAAACGTGAATATCAACCGCTTAGAATACCATTATAAACCGTTCTTGTGGGTCTATTGTTTCCTGATCTGGATCATCGTCTTCGTTTTCGATATCATGTAATTCTGTTTGTGTATTGAGTTGTATATTATCTGCGTTATCGTTATTGTATTCGTCTTCGTCTTCGTCAGGGTCATCGTATTCGTCTTCGTCTTCGTCATCATCATCATCATCATCGTCGTCTTCGTCATCGTCTTCGTCATCGTCTTCGTCATCGCCTTCGTCTTCGTCAGGGTCTTCGTATTCG
>Ga0255211_1000251_pt1 | contig 20080 bp, 17 predicted proteins | sample Miss_Yuk_RepB_8d_FD_183036 | JGI IMG/M metagenome (GOLD analysis project Ga0255211, IMG submission 183036) | Freshwater microbial communities from Mississippi River, Louisiana, United States - Miss_Yuk_RepB_8d | ecosystem: Environmental > Aquatic > Freshwater > River | place: USA: Louisiana...
GGGGGTAAGGGGGTATATAATTAAAATAAAGGAGGGGGGGTAAGGGGGTATATAATTAAAATAAAGGAGGGGGTAAGGGGGTATATAATTAAAATAAAGGAGGGGGGTAAGGGGGGACGCAGTCCCCCCTAGAAATTGAATTTGTCCGAGTTCTAAAATCTACTTAGATATAGACAATTATAATACCATAGGAATCAACGCAATAATGACTGACCGCAAAATCACTGTCCTAACAATTGAAGGCAATATCGGTGCTGGCAAATCAACTATTCTTCATGCTATCGAGAGATACTTGGATTGTCATTCCGATAATACTATTAAAAATCGTATTCATTTTATTATGGAACCTGTCGATATTTGGGAAAGTATTCAAGACGCATCAGGACAGACAATTCTACAGAAATTTTATAAGGACCAACATAAATATGCGTTTTCATTCCAAATGATGGCTTATATTAGTAGGCTTTCACTGTTTAAACAAACTGTTCGAGAGAATCCTGATAAAGATATTTTCATCGTGGAAAGATCATTATGTGCCGACCGGAACATATTCTTACAAATGCTACACGATGATGGAATGATTGAAGACGTTGAAGCGCAAATTTATCATCGATGGTATGATGAATTTTCAGTGGATTTTCCTGTTCATAAAATTATTTATATTGATTCCTCTCCTGAAAAATGTTATGAAAGAATTCATAAAAGAATGAGAGGCGGTGAAGAACGTATTCCTTTGGAATATTTAAAACGATGCCATAAGTATCATCAAAATTGGCTGAAACCAGTGGGCAATTCGAATGACTGTTGGACAATACAAAATGGAAATTGCGAATATGAAACCGAAATTATAAGATTAGATACGAATGATGATACGGAATACAACTTTTTAGATGATAATGATGTGGGAAAACAATGGGTGGAACGTATTCTAAATGTTGTTGTGTGAACTAGTACAAATATATAATCTATGTATCCAACCTCCAAATATAATCTATCCAACAAAATAATAATCTATCCAACAAAATAATAGTTTTATACTATTATTTTTTACTATATGGGTTCAAATGAACATGGTGGAGGGGGCAATGAAGGAGGGGTTATACGGAAGGAGGGGTTATACGGAAGGAGGGGTTATACGGAAGGAGGGGTTATAGGGGAACCTTTGGTTCCCCTAGCAGTAATTCGCATTACTCACACCTTCCCAATAAACTCCCCAACGGTCTGCCCACAATTTTTTCGCACAAGTTGCGTCTAATCCTTTGTTTTTATATCCACTCCATGAGGCGTCATCTGATTTTATTGAACTTTCAAGACTATCATATATAGTTACTCCACTGTTAGTGTCGGTTACAAAATTACTGTCCATCGACCCTGAATTGTATATTTTTCCAGCATTTGGACTTGTTCCTGATGTTGGAAATCCGCAAGTTCCATCACTATTGATTTTCCAATAATCAGGACATATACTTGCTTTTCCTTGACCAGAAGTACTTGGTACATTAATTTGGTCATTCTTATGACTAATCATCCAACCCATAAAAATAAGCATAATAATTAAGAACATTGAGGCGACTCCTAAAACAATTAGGTAAAAACTGTCCATACAGTAGGGGGAGAAGTGCGCACCGCGCCAGCTGGTGCGCACTTAATACCGACGGTTTCCCCTATAACCCCATCCCTATATAAAAACTGTTCATATAGAGGGAACCTAGGTTCCCTCTTACTCCCTCATATTTCTTTTTCGGAGTGAACTTAGGATTATATGCTTATTAATATTTTTATAAATTTTTCATTAGAGAGAAAATATCAAGAATAACTCATTCCAAAAATCAAATAATAAATATAAAACTTCTCTCTTTTTTCCTAATAATAATGTCCCAAAGAAATCTCATATATACTTGTGTTTTTGCCAATGACAAATACACCGCTCTAACCATCGAATTATTGCGTTCATTTTTCATTTCAAATCCCACTGATAATGGTGTCGATTTCCTCGTATACACCAATAAAACATTCAGTGAACAAATCTTATCAAGTCTTTCCGATATCAGTGATACATCTCGTCTAAAGTTTCATATCAACAATTATTATAATACGATAAATCAATCCCGTATTTCTAAAGTTGATATTTTTGATTATAAAGAACTCCATAATTATCAAAAAGTCTTATATCTCGATACGGATTCTTATATTTCCGGCTCTCTAAATCAATTATTCGATTCATTTCCCATAGAGAAAACAAGTACTATGTTTGTAGTTCCAGAAGGAAACGTATTATCAGAAGCAGAATATTGGGGTCGTTCATTATTTCTCAAAAATGGTAAGACTATCGACCACGATGGATTTTCGGCAAGTATGTTTGCGTTTATTAATATCGACAGTGGAAATATCAAAAAAATGTTTTTGAAAATCAAACAACAGTTTTTTCTCGATATGTATCAAGGCAAACTTATATTCTATGACCAACCTTATCTAAATTATAATTTCTATGAATCTGGATTATGTGAAATCGAAATGAATATCCTAGGTCGTCTCGCATTTCAAGGCGCAAGAAAATATAATAGTCAATATATTATTCATCATTTTTCAGGTTGTCCTGGAAACTATGATGTTAAATCTGGATTATTGACTGATTTCAAAAAAACAATTCCTACCAAGAAAAACATTGTTGCCATTGTCGCGAATAATGTTCCTTTCGAAATCAGAATGCCGAATATTTATGCCGATTATTTATGTTTTATGAATTCTGTCCCCGAATCTTTACCCCACCCTTGGCAATATGTTCCAAAATCCGACTTCTTACAAAAGATGGATAGTTATGAAGTATTTATTGTCGCCAAACACGAAGCCTATATTCCTATGAATTCTGGTATGTAAATTAATAAAATCAATATAAAGAAATATCTCATTGAATAGTATCCTACCAGATGGTGGGTATCACCGGTCTATCGACCGGCTTATGCTCGTATAATGTATCGGTTAGCATGCGGGTCTTATGTACTCGTCGGTTGGGTTCAACTCCCAATATGAGCACTTTTTACATGGTTGTAAAAACCATGTAAAACAAAATATATGGATAGGAATAATGTTTTAGGCTCTCTTATGCCTTCTTTGTGTTCTTATGCCTTCTTTGTGATTCTATGCTTTCCAATCAAGACGACGCGAACCATCTTCACATTCCATCTTCTCCATAATTCGGTTGCATCCGAGAGCAATATCACTACAAAAGATACAAGTTTGGGACAGAGAATTACAGAATCCTTGTCCAATGTTTAAGACGCATGCCCACGACGAGATACAACAAAAACAACAATATTTGGTTTTCTTACCAACAATACAACGTTCAAAACGAGATGAATCCATACGTTGCATTGCTTCTGCTAAATTTGGAGGCGAGGTTGCTCCAGAAATTCCTACTTCGGTTTCAATTTCTGACATTTAATTATCTTGTTATTAGACACTATTTTTTTCTCTCCGAATCGGGGTGGACCGGTATTTTTACCATTTGGGACGTTGATTACGTTCGATTACCAAAGGTTCCGGCATTTCTAATTTATGTTTTTGATACATATTTAAGGATTGAATATTTCGCAAATCCGCGACAGCACTAAATGGCGTATTTACCATATCACAAGAACGGATACCTCTTAAAGCACTATCAATATCTATTGGGTTATTTGCTAAATCTCGATAGGAAATATGTGCTCCTACGATTCCATCACCCGGTAAATAAGTATATTCTGGTTTTGCGAAGAATCTCTCTTGATTGTAATAATATTGATAACAATAATCATTCACTCTTTGTTCATCATCATAATCACCACGACTTGATTTTTTTCTTGTATCTGTCATTAGTTGTTTTAGGAATAGAAAATTATTATGATAAAAGACAGCCAGTGGTTGTCGTATTTATATGTCCTTATATTTTATAGGTTATTATGTCGGAAAAAAGCAATTCTAAATCTAATTCAGAATCGACAAAATCGGATGATTCTCAATTATCCTCTCAAGCATCAAAAGATGAAGAAAACACCGGTTTCGACCCGGAGGAAGCCTCTGAAGAATTCTTGAACAGTATCAATACTTTTGGCAATTATGACCCGGATTGTGTCCGAAAAACTGCGAATTTCGCAGGCAAAAATGCTGCCAATTTCTTCTTCGACACAATCAATCCAGATAAACAAGCACATCTATCTGTCGAAATATTGAAATATGCCTCTCCCAAAATGTTGCGTCTCCTTCAAGAAATCCAGCGACAGGATAAAATGGATTTGGAAAAACACGGTCGTCTTTTCAAACATTTCATTTTCACTGATTTCAAAACTGGTCCTGCTGGTGCGAAAATGTTGGCATCTGCGCTTATCGATATTTTAGGATTGACATTAGGATATACTTCGACACGTGTTGTTAAAAAAGTGAAGGGTGCCGAAAAGAATTCGTGGACGAAATTACGATTGCTGTCCAATGAAACATTAGCGGAAACGAAATACAAGAATTTTTATATGTTATCTTCTGGAGGTGTATTCGACCAACCTCTCTCTGTCGCAACCAAAAAAGAGATTCTTGCGAATTTTAATGCTCGTCCCGCAAATGTTTATGGACGAAATGCGCGTTTTATTATTATGGATAGTGGATTTAAAGAAGGTATTGATTTATTCGATATCAAATATGTCCATATTTTCGAACCACAAACCACTCTCGCCGATGAAAAACAGGCGATTGGACGTGGAACACGCACTTGTGGACAGAGAGGCCTAGAGTTCCATCCAAACCGAGGTTGGCCACTTTATGTGAATATCTATGATAATCAGTTTCCTCAAGGCAGTGAAGACCAATTTAAAGGAACTACAACTAGTGCGGAATTATATTTGAATGCTATTGGTGTTGATACTCGACTTTTTAATTTTAATATTGAAATGGAACGTGTATGTGTCGAAGGCTCCGTCGATTATGAATTAAACAAAGAAGTTCATTCCTTTAAGATTGGACGCGATGATGGGTCGAAAAGTTATTTTGGAGGAGGAGGAGGACCTAAATCTGCGAAAGCTTTTCCAATTGTGTATGGGGATATTGTCAATAATGGATTAGGATGGTCAAATGTAGAGGTAAGTAAATATATTAATCAGAATTTCAGTCAATTCAAATGGCCACCATTGCGTTTAGAGAATATGTGTGGCGGACCCAATCGTGGCGAAGGATTGCCAAAAACGGATTTCCCTGATGACGGTGTACAAGTCCCAGAAAGTGATGATAATTATGAATTAGATGACTCCTTATTGGCAAATGCGATTTTGAAATACGAAGATGACAATGTTCGCGAAGAAATCGCGAAACAAAAAGAAAGAGAGGAAAAATTGGCATTGAAAAAAGCACAAAACGCGATGAAAAAAGCACAAGGAGAGATGAAAGGTGGCGCACAATTATTGAATTTTACCCCCACACAGGATTTTATCCGAAATTACTTTACTCCAGAACTTAACCGTAAGGGTATGCTCTTATGGCACTCCGTAGGTACAGGAAAATGTCACGCTTATGATACACCCATATTAATGGCAGATGGAACTATTAAAATGGTTCAAGATATTCGTGAAGGAGAGGCATTGATGGGAGATGATTCCACCCCCCGTACTGTTTTATCTCTCGCACAAGGAACTGATAATATGTATAAAATTACAGATACAAACAGTGATGAATCATATGTTGTGAATTCTGTCCACATATTATGTTTGCGTTCTATTGAAACTCCTGATATAATTACTGAAATCGAAGTGAAAGATTATATTTTACTATCCGATGAAGAGAAATCGAAGTATAGAGGTTATCGTATCGCTGTCCAGTTTCCCAAAAAACAAGTGAACGGTTCTCCTTATATTATGGGAACTATGGTTACTACAACAATTCCAGATGAATTTTTGAGAAACACGCGAGAGATTCGCGAAGAGTTTTTGCGCGGTTACCTAGAAACATTTGGAAACATCCATAAAATAATAAATCCCCAATTGCGACAGGAAGTAAAATATCTAGTTCGTTCTCTCGGATATCAAATTATAGAGGACAGAGAGACAAATATGATTTCTATCCAAACTGATAATATTGATAATAACTATAAGATAACTGTCGAACATGTCGGAATTGACCGTTATTATGGATTTATGATTGATGGTAATCATCGTTATCTTATGGGGGATTTTACAGTCACTCATAACACGTGTAGTGCGATTGCCGCCGCAACATCATCCTTCGAAAAACAAGGTTATACAATTTTATGGGTAACTCGCACCACTTTAAAAGCCGACCTTTGGAAAAACGCCTTCCAAGATGTTTGTCACGAAGGAATTCGTGATAAACTTCGTTCCGGTGTCGATATTCCTCCTATCGCAGGCAATCAATCCAAACTTATGAAATTATTATCGCCTTCTTGGTCGATTCGTCCTATGTCTTACAAACAATTCTCTAATTTGGTCTCCGGTAAAAACGCCTTATATAAAGCTCTCGTAAAAAAGAATGGAACCGTCGACCCTCTCCGTAAAACCCTGCTTATTATCGATGAAGCCCATAAACTCTATGGTGGTAATGACCTGTCCTCGATTGAAACACCCGATATGCCCAAACTCCATGAATCGATTATGCGTTCTTTCGAAATATCCGGACAGGAATCAGTACGTGTTATGTTAATGACTGCGACACCAATTACGGTGAATCCAATGGAAATGGTTAAACTTTTGAATCTCTGTAGAGAACGTACTCAACAGTTTCCCACCGAATTCGGCGACTTTGCGAATCGTTATTTGGATAGTCAAGGTAATTTTACTCGCGCAGGAGAGAGAGATTTCAAAGATGAAATATCTGGACAAATTAGTTATTTAAATCGAGAGAAAGATGCCCGTAATTTCTCTCAACCAATTATTAAACGTATTAAGGTTCCTATTATTAATGAATCGACATTGAAAAAACACGACCTCGCAATGGTAAAAGCGATGATAACACCTGTTGAAAAACAAGCAAAAGAAGTGATACAGAATATTCAAGACGAACTGAAACAATATCAAGGTGTCAATTCAAAATCGTTTCAGTATTTGAAAGACCGATGTGACCCGGCGGATAAGGTTTGTAAGAAGATTGTAACTAAGAAAATGAAAAGTATTTTGAATTTTATTAAGGATAAGAAGAAATCGATTCGTGAAATGCCAAAGATGATTCGAAAATCTATCCGAGAACAACGTAATCATATTAAGATAATGGCAAGAATCGCAAAAGATAGAAAAGAAGAATATATCAATGAAAATCCGGCGAATTCGGTTTCATCTTCTCAAAGCTCTCGTAGTACAAGAAGCGCACGAAGTATGGGAGGTGGTGGTTCTGATTATAAAATCAATCGTGATAAATACAAGAATTCCGCTTATTTTAATACTCGTTATCGCTGTTTAGACCGTCCAAAAATATCGGAATTAAATAATGTGTCAGTGTTTAAGGACACGATGGATAATCTCCGAAGCAGAAATGATGCGTTTAATGAACAAATCAAAGTACAACAAGATGATATGGCTAGGATTCGTAAAGAGTTTTCAAAGGCGAGAGCGACTTTGAAAAAAACGCATACCGGTGAAGCATTAAAAGCAAAATTAGAAGAATTGGAAGATGAGAACTTAGGACAGAGAGAAACAATTCATAATACTATATTGGCGATTAAAGACCAACAGAAGAAACTAAGACCCGAGATGAGAGCTGTAATGAAAACGAAAAAGGCTTATATTAAAGCCGGAAAAACATATTATAGCCAACAAAAAATAATCGACGAAGTAATGCGCGACGAAAAAAATATTGAGAAAATGGTGAAAAAATATGAGAATACCGCTGATATTAAAATCGATGAACTGAAAAAACACGTGAGTCAACTGACCGATAATTTGGAAGAGGAAATTGAAAAATATATTAAAGACCAAGAGAGAGAGAAAGAAGAAAAGGCAAAGGAAAAAGAACGTGCGAGAGAAGAGAAAAAAGAAGAAAAGAGAATCGAACGTGAACACGCAAAGGAAGAGAAAAAAGCGGCGAAACTCGAAGAAAAACGAAATGCTCCCTGTCCAGAAGGTCAAGTGAGAGACCCTGAAACGTTGCGTTGTAAGAAAATCAAAGTCGGAAAGAAATAAATTCCAATATTTTATCTGTCCATAAGATTTTACAATACTACTAATAATTCTATAGTTGATTATAGAATTATGTATAAATATATAGGCGGTTGAGAGATTATTGTTTGTGTTTTGTTGTTATTTTTATTTTTTGATGGACTGTACCCCCCCTGTCATTGACTCGGCTTTTCTTAACATTGGCTCCAAAGTCTTCATATTTTCAAGGAGTTTTGCCTGTTGGGATAGTAATTGTTGTGTTTGATTGCTCAATCCCTCAACATTAGTTCCTTTTGATTCCTTTGAGAGTTCATTAAAAGATTTCATTAAATCATCCAAATTTGCTGGAACGAAATTCTCTGTAGAAGTGTTTTCTTCTTTCTTATCCTCTTTTTTGTCTTCTTTTTTCTCCTCTTCGTCTCCTTCATTCTCCATTCCCTCTTCTTCTTTTTCTTTTTCCTCTCCATCACCTTCGTTTTCCATTCCTTCCATTGCTCCTTTAAATCCATATTTATAGATATGTGAGCCAACGAGTCCAATTAATAGAATCACAGTCATATTACGAGTGATGTACGATGATGCTAGAGCAATTATTAAAAAAACGGCGAATCCAGTATAGTCGTAGGACATCCATAATTGATAACTATGAAGAATTGCTAAAGCAAAAACAACATACAACACCATTTTATTTTTCAATATCGCAGGAGTTGAATTGGAAACACGAATGTTTAATTTTTTGAATAAGGATGATAAATTAAAATTCATTGTGCAAAATATTGTTTCTTACTTTTACCACTTTTTTTTTCTTACGCTTCCCACATCTTCATTTTTCTTTTTCTGTTTTCTTTTTTTCTTTTTTATTTTTCTCCATCTTCCTCAACAAAACCTTGTAAATCAGTCGCACAGAAATGAAATGTGGTTGGTGGCATTTCATCTTCTAATTCTGATATAGGTTCATCTTCTTCTACAATAGCACCGCAATTTTTCGGTTTATATACTTGTTTCCATTTTGAAACATCAGTCACATAATTTGTACTCGCTGTCATTCGAATTTCATAATCTTGTTTCTTAAAGAATGCTCTTCGTTTTATCCATTGTTTCTGATAAGGATCATGCGCATCTACAATATCAATTACTACAGGTTGTTCGTGTTTTGACCTTAAAATACGCCCTACTGTTTGTTCGATATCAGTTTTCGGTGTCGCCATAATAAGCCCCGATAATGTCTTAATATCTAATGCTTCCGCCGCCATCGCATAAGTCGCAATCACCACTTGTTTCTCTTCTGTTTGTTTTAATGCGGTTTCTTTCATTCCACCCAAATAATATCCTACATTTCCCTTATAACGAGTCGTATTTCCGCGAATGCCACGGTCTCTTATCGCGTCGTGTAAATAAGTAAGCAGAGAGCGATTATGCGCAATAATCATGACTTGCATATCCGGAAACTCAGCCAATAAATCCGAAAGTGTTCTCAAAATAAATTCACTCCTTGGAACATAATCACATAATTTCACTATCATTGAACTATGAGAGACGTTTCCACGAAAATCTGTAATCACTTGATTAAAATCGGCATCATCACTTCGATAATCAATCGCACGCACTTGGACATTATGTTTTTCAGTTGAGGCCGTTTCCTTATATACTATATCTCCCAAAAACATCTTAAATACAAATGTTGTCCCGTCTTTTCTTTCCATTGTCGCCGATAAACCGAGTGTATATTTCGTTACTATCCTGAATAATGAATTCGAAAATACCTCGCTCGATATATGATGGACTTCATCGATTAATAATAAACCGAAAGAATCGAATGTTCCATCCTCGTAATCCTTCATCGATAAACTTTGTAACATTCCAATTACAATATCTTTCCCCTCAATATCAATTATTGGTCCTTGAATTCTGCCTACACGTGCTGTCGGGAGATATTGTTCGATTCTTTCGACCCATTGATTCAACAGGAATTCTTTATGGACAATAATAAGTGCTTTTTTTTTCAAAGTGGCGATAATATTTAGACCGATAACAGTCTTTCCGCGACCACACGGGAGACTAACTAATCCACCGGAATTTGTTTGACAAGCATTTGCGAATATATTTACAACATTTTGTTGATAATCTCGGAGAGAACCTTGAAACTGAATATCAATATCTTGACCTTCGCTGATTTCGACCGATTTGGGATAACCGAAATGTTGGATTCCGAAATATCTAGGCATATATATTTTTTTAGATGACTCACGATAAGCGGGGAATTTTACTGTTTGTTGGACTGGTCCGCCACCGGTGAAAGGACTAATTGTTAGTTTTTCGCGAATAAATGTAAGGTCTTTTTCAGAGAGATCTGATTTGGAAATCGTGTATCCTTTTTTTCCGAGATAAGTTGGAATATCCACGTAATTTTCAGGTTTCGGTTCCGCGACAGATATTTTTTGATTGGAAGATTTAGAAGATGATGATAGTTGTACCTTTGTTTTTGGGACAGGTTTTGTATTATTTGTTGGACGAGAGAAGAAACGTTTCATAATTATGATAGATTTATTTTAATAATACGGTAGAATTCGATAAATAAGTAGAATATCAATTTTTTAGGGGAACGTAGTTCCAAAAGATGTGCACCAGTATACACGGTGCGCATCGAGATAACCCCTCCTTTCTAAAGGAACCAATATTACAAAAAATATGTGATGATAAGAGTTTACCAATAAAACTGGAACACATCTAAATGAACCCTCCTTTTGTTTTTTATTTTTTTATTTGTTTAGAAGGGTTTGAGAGATAGAGATTTGTGGAACTAAATGTTATACTAAAATGGCATCAAGGTTAGAATCTTTAATGAAAACATTCTCTCTGAAAGAAATGATATTATTTGTTTTATTCATCTTATATATTGTGTTTGACATCCCTACACCTGAGATTATTGCTTCCTATGTAGATACTCCTGTCGGTATGATTGTCGTATTATTACTTTGTCTATATAGTTTCCTATTTTTCCATCCTTTAATTGGAATTGTTGCTCTCTTTGTTGGATATGAATTGGTTCGTAGAAGTGGAAAAGTAAATAATAGAGTTCCTATGATTTTACATACACCTTCTCAAGTGAAACGCGACGCAGAAATCGCGGCAATGCAACCACCTAATGAAAAAACCTTGGAAGAAGAAATGGTGGAACAAATGGCACCCATTGGAAAGAGCAGTATGATTACTTATACCGTTTCAGACTATAAACCTGTCGCAAGTGATACACACGGTGCTACACTTATTTAAGGGAACCAAGGTATTATGTGCGCACCGCGCCAGCTGGTGCGCACTTCTCCTTATGATCCCTCCTTTATATGATCCCTCCTTTATATAACCCCTCCTTTATATAACCCCCTCCTTTATATAACCCCTCCTTTATATGATCCCTCCTTATTATGACCAAATCACTCATCCATCCTCTATAAAAACAAAATAGTAAGCGGTTTGGATGAAGATAGATATATAAAATTGTATATTTTACATATCAATTATAATGAATCAGGAATTAACGTTATCACCTAAATATAGTCGTATTCTGGTCGGTGTCTCTCAAATATCATTACTAACGGCAATTATTATTTATTTTTATGGACATCCACAATTAGTAATTGTCCCAGGTGCGGTATATTGTTCATCTGTTCTTTATTGGATACACCCGATAAAGAATTCGATAAGAAGAAAAATCGATATTGGAACAGTCGCGATAGCTTTTACTTGGCAAAAATATATAATCATCTCTCAAAATTTACATACATATCAATATTGGATATTTATGGGGATAGCAGTATTATGTTATCCATTATCGAATTATTGTCGGAGATATGGAGAATGGGCGGATACTACGTGTCATGCGCTAATCCATATTTTCGCCAATATCGCCAACCTAGGGGAACTACGTTCCCCTATAACCCCTCCTCTGAAATAAAAAACATATAAAAATATTCATCATATAAAGGAGGGATCATAAGGAGAAGTGCGCACCAGCTGGCGCGGTGCGCACATAATACCTTTGGTTCCCTTAGAAAATTGAATCAAATCATTGTTTCTATTTTCACTATCAAACCCTGTTTCTAGTTTCACTAACAAGTATAAATCAATCTCTATCCATAATATAACGGAACAAATGGCAACTCTTCTTTACAACAACAATAATAACAACAAGGATTTTGAATATGACCAGGACCAGATGGAAGGAGGTGCGAATGACGTAAAGAAAGAAGGTAAACGTGTTTATAATGTTTATATTAAAACACTTCTTCATCAAAAAATCGCTCTTAAAATCACCGAAGTCGGCAAAAACGTAAAACAAAATTTAGAAAAACAAATTATTGCAAGAAACGAAGGTCATTGTATCGCTCAGGGTTATATTAAACCCAATTCTGTTTCTATCCAAAGTTATTCTTGTGGGAAAGTGAGAGAACAACGTGTCGAATTCGATGTTATTTTCGAATGTCTCCTTTGCCATCCAGTAAAAGATATGATGTTGGAATGTAAAGTCAAAGATATTACTCTCGCCGGTATTCATGCTTTTGTCAAAGACCCCGACAGTGATAATGAACCAATCACTGTGTTTTTAGCAAAAGACCATCACTTAGGAAATCGCGCATTTTCGGAAATCACAGAAGACCAAACGATTGTTGTCCGTGTTATTGGTGTCCGTTATGAATTAAATGACCCTGTTATTACTGTTTTAGCCGTTATTTAAGTATTTCATTTACATATCAATATATTATATTATGCTATTATATAATGTTGTCTGAAAGAGAAATAAAAGACAAACTAGACACTTTGGAAAATATTATTAATAAGACAGAAGCATCACCAGTAATTGTAAATCCAAAAAGCAGTTTTGTCGTAGTTACATATTGGTGGGGACGTGGAAATTTAAATCAAAACACAGCACGTCCTTGTGTATCTTTTTATGAACCTTTTTTTAACAATGTAAAGAGTTTAGCATTGAATTTTATTTTATCAAAATACACAGATACTTTTATGGCGAATAAAACGATGACTTCAATTAATCAAGGATACAAACGCATTCAAACAATTGTTTCAAATATGGAAACACTTATTGAAAATTCCCCATCATTTAGAGACCGAGTTCGCAATATTACCCGTGCTTATATTTTAACATTGTTGAGAGATTCTGGTGCGAGTGAAACCGACATTAAAGAATTCTATACTGCCAATAAATCGAGAGATGAAGCTCAAACCTATAATGATAAAATATTCGAAGAAATTGTGAAAATCGTTGAAAAAACAAATACAGGCGATTCAACAATTAGCAAAGAAACAATGTTAAACTATTTAAATACGATAAAAACAAATAAAGCAAACGACGTTGAAACTGAAAATAACATATTATTCAATTTAATGAAAATCATCGAAAAATGTAAAGAACGAAAATCACATTGTAAGCATCGTTTTCCTGAGAATTATGAAGTAAAAACACCGGAGACAATCGAAAAATATTTGAGATTATGTACTAGAATTTATCTATCCTTAAATCGCGAAAATTTTAAAAAACTTGCGAATGTTACGTTTTATCTTACTGTCAATAAAAAGGATTTTTTAAATAATATGAAACAAGATAAAAGTCGATTTAAAGAAGTCCAACAAAAAATAGAACACTTAATCGCAGAAAAAAACAATATTATTACTGCAATTAAAAAATCGATGGGGGTTCCAATAGATATTAGTAAAATCAAAAACGCAAATGACCCACTATTCAGCGAATTCAATGGTAAATCATTAAACACTATATTAAATGAAAATCTAGGAATACGATATCAACAACCGTTACGATTTGAGGAAATGATTAAAAATTGGGAAGACACTTGTAGAAAAAACGGTTGTAATTATTTGGCAGTTGAATATCCGGAATTTGCGAAACCTGGTGGATACCAAATGGCCATTAATGCGAAACCATTATTTATTCGAAAAGCACTGGAATTATGTCCAGATAAAAATGTATTATATATCGATGGTGATATGACTATTAATAAATATCCGGAGATTTTTGATATGCCAGATGTCGATTTTATGGCACGTGGATGGTGGATTGATCCTCGGTCGAGTTATCGATACAAAGAATCCATCTTAATCGACCCTTATACATTTGAAACTTCTGGTGGAACAATGTTTTTCTCTCAGTCGATTGAATCAAAAGGATTAATTAATGCTTGGATTCATGAATCCCATAAACCATATCAATTTGGAAAAGCCGATGACCGAATATTATCTTTAGTATTTAATTCGTTTAAATTTTTATTAAATATGAAAGTCGTACAATTACCTATCGAATATTTATGGCTTACTCTTGATTATGACGAACGAATGATTGAATATTACGATTATGACTATGAAAAAATGAGACAAACTATTTTTATTGAACATCCGGAATGTTTGACTACAGAAGATACCGCTATGGGTGCTGGTGCGTCGAGTGATAGAACTCCAAAATTTTATAATTTCTTAACAGAATTAACCCCAATTACCGAGGAATTTAATGAAAGAATCATATTCAGCGATGAAAAATATGTGAAGGCATTCGACGATTATATAGATTATCTTAAACACGCATATTATATTGATGATGGAAACGAATTATTATACAAAATGAAATTAGTTGACCAAAATAATCCCGAAAATAATGAGCAACCATTCTATGTATGTGATTATACAAAAGGGTTTTGTAAACGCAATGAAACCGCGCAAAAATACACAACAGAAGCATTAAAAGAAGCATACACCAAACATACTGATAAAATTACTGAACATAATGGGAAAATTCATTTATCTCTCGATGGACACCACGCTGATTTTATCTGTGTTGTTTTATATCTGTTGAAAAATACTGATAAAGATATAATCTATCATCCTTCTACCACTGATCCACGTATTTACAATTATTTGATGACCTATATCGATACACGTTTGAAACGAATCACCTTCGGATTTTATCCAGGTAATTCATCCGTCGCAAACATTTTTAAACCGATTATCGATATCTCTCAACCGATTCTATTCAGGTCTTATGATAAAAATATGGAACAATTGCTAATTACACATAATTCTATGGAAGAACTTTCTGAACATTTTAATAATGGAGCTTATGAATTCTTATCCACAATGCGTATCGCATATCTTCAAAAACATTTTGAAAAAAAACAGGGAGGAAGTAGCAAAACATCCAGAAATCAAATCTATGAATCCGAGATTTTACCTGTTGACTATGAATATAATCTTTACCAATATATTCGCGGACTTGATATGATGTATTCGAATTCTTCTACAATTAATCATTCTGTTATGAAAACCAGACGACATAAATCATCTGCTAGTCGATATAATAGAACTATGAGAACAACGAAAAGTCTATAATTGATATAATTATTTGAAATCTGGATTCCATTCATTTAATCCATTTATGAAATCAACGACAAATTCATTATCTATCCTATGTTTACATATAGCGTGTTCAAAATCAATTATCCACATTTTACCCTGATATTCTATAAAATTATAACCAGTAATATCCGGATATTCAATATTATATTTTGCCAATGTTTTTATTATATTTCGGATTTTTTCTATTTGTTCTATCGGCAATTTGGTTATATCATCTCCATACCAATCTGCCACTGACATATTTCTTATTTTATATATTTTCATTTGTTTCGTTTCTGGATTGTAATCATAGATTTTGGGAACATTAATTATCCCCAAATTATATACATACTTATGAATCCTATATTCATTTAATTCCACATTTTCTTTAACATATATATAATCTGGTTGTTGTGTCATTCTATAGATTGTTTTACAGATTTATCGGCAAAACAATTTTATGTTCAATTTTATTCTTATATTTAATACAAAAAACAAAAATATTCAAACCAAAATAAACATTATTATTCACTATTAATATTATAAAAAGAATAATTAAATTATGAATCCAAATGTTGATACACCCACTTTTATTTCCAAATATAAACCCTATTTTATTCGTGATTTTTTTTTAAACGAAGAACATCATCTTATCCTGAACACACTTTTCACACTCGATGATATTCATCTTCTTATTGTTGGAAATCCCTGTTGTGGGAAAACATCTCTCTTGAATGCCATTATTCGTGATTATTATGGTCTCGATAAACATTCACAATTCCCAGAACATAATATTATGTTTATTAATAATCTGAAAGAACAAGGTATCCATTTTTTCCGAAATGAAATGAAAACATTCTGTCAAAGTTATTCTAATATTTATGGAAAGAAGAAATTAATTATTATTGATGATATTGATACAATTAATGAACAAAGCCAACAAGTATTCCGCAATTATATCGACAAATATTCGAATCACGTTCATTTTATCTCTGTCTGTACAAATATTCAAAAAGTCAATGAATCTCTCCAATCAAGACTTCATATTATTAAAATGAATAATATTGAACAAATCCATTTGGAAAAAACCGCGGACAGAATCATTCGGGAAGAATCGCTTTCTATCTCTACCGATGCTGTCCAATTTCTTATTAATATTTCTAATAATTCGATAAGAACTCTGATTAATCATTTTGAGAAAATATTTGTTATGAATCGTGATGGGGACCATTTTAATCTCGACAGAGTTCGTACGTTATGTTCTAATATTTCTTATACACAATTCGAACATTATATTGGATTGTTGAGAGATGAAGAACGTGTTTTTCAAGCAATTAAAGTCTTATATGAGATTTATGATTATGGGTATTCTGTTATCGATATTTTCGACTATTTTTTTCAATTCATTAAATACACGGATTTATTAGATGAAACGGTCAAATATAAGATTATCAAATCATTATGTAAATATATTACGATTTTCCATAAAGTACATGAAGACCCAATAGAACTCGCTTATTTTACACTGGAAATACATCCTGAATTGATTATCCATTAGGCCTGAATTATTATCCCTTAGACCCGAATTATTATCCCTTCGATTTGTTTTCATTATTGCCAATAAACTAATACAAGAAATAATACACCTAAAATAAAACCAGTGTGAATATAATAACGCCATTTCTTGTTATTTTTGTAAATGTCGAGAGGCGTTGGAGTATATTTTTCGAAATAATTATTCATAGATTCATCGAGAGAAAGAACAGGTTTTTCTAATTTTTTATTATATTGATTATGAATAAAATTGGTCCATCGAATGAGAGAATCTTTGCTTTTTAAATAAGGAGTCACTGGATAACGATCTAATATTTCACTAAATCGTTTTCCCATTTCTACATCTGGTATAAATAATGGCAAATTCATAAAAAAATCATAATATTTTCTTGTTATTATTTCATTTGGATAATCAGGATAAGTTAAAGCGACAGTATGGATAAAAAACCAATAAATTGGTCCCCATATTTTTGCGTCATATTTCATAATACGCTATAGATAGATTTTATTGGTATATATATGAACTAATGGGCTTAACTGATTATAAACTATCTGAACATAACATATATGGAATCTGTTGAACCTGTTGAACCAACAATGCCTGTAGTTGAACAAACAATGCCTGTTGCTGAACCAACAATGCCTGTTAGAAAAACAAAGAAAAGAAGAAGTGGTATGAGTGTTTTAGAAAGTGAAGTTCATCGTTTTAAAAAACAATACGAGAGAAAAATTTCTCATTTAGAAAAGAAACTTCATACTATGAAAAAACAAGTTGCTGATGCTAAAAAAGAAACTCGCAAATGTAAACAAGATTTATCGAAAGCCAAATCTGGTTCAAATGTGAGCCGAAAAGTTCGTCGTAATCGCAAGAAATCGAATCCTATGCCGATTGTCGAACCAAGTCCAAGTCCAAGTCCAAGTCCAAGTCCTGAACCAACCGCTGTCCCAGAACCAACACCCGCTGTCCCAGAACCAAGTCCAAACCCCGAACCAACACCTGTCCCTGCTGTCGAGCCAGAGACACCCCCTGTCCCAGAACCAAGCCCAACACCTGCGGTTGAATCCTCTCCACAGGTATCAAATAGTTCAATACCCGGACCAACTACACCAACAGAAACAGGAATGGAATCATCAACTACAACATTAAATCCATCAGAACAACCACAAGTAACTGAGACCGCAAATGTTGCTAGCAATAGTATGGCAAATGAAGGTTCTAATCCTGTCCAAAAAGTGGGTGGAAAAAGACGTAGTAGTAAAAAAAACCGAATGTATATTGTAGGTGGATGCGGTTGCGACCGCAAATTCTAAGGGAACCGAAGGTTCCCTTATGATCCCTCCTTCACTATAATTGTTTTGTAAAACAAATATTATTTTAGGGGGGGTCTAGGATTCGCAATGCGAATCCGTCCCCCCCTTACCCCCATAGTGGAACCTAGGTATTATGTGTGCGCCAGTTTTATTGAGTTCACCGCGCATTTCGAATTCTGCCTGTTTTCACGGCAGAATTCTTATTGGTGAACTCTTAACAGCGCACACTTCTCCCTATAACCCCTCCTCCATTATATTTGTTTTTACATAATTTTAAGAATTTTGGGTATAGCCCATAGACACTATGTCCGCGAAGTTCCTTGTCTACCTCTCCCTGGGTATAGCCCTTAGACACTATGTGCGCGAAGCGCACCGTCTACCAGTGGGGGTAAGGGGGGAATTGTTGTTAGCACCCGTTACGGGTGCTAACTGCTATTCCCCCCTAAGAGGTCGATTCGTTTCTTTTTATCTCCTGCGACTTTCAGGATTTCATCGTAATCTATGAAATCCATTTCTATCGGTATTTCCACAACACCTTTCATTTTATCAATAATCTCTTGAACTTCTGCGATTGATTTTCCACAGTGATACATCCGATGGTCTTGAATATTCACAATCAGCAAATTCATCAAATAAATGAGAGATTGAAACAAATTCGATTCTGATTTGTATTGTGTATTCTCTCCACTACATTTATTTTTCAATCCAAGTATTTCTTCAGGTAAATATTCTCTCCCACATAAACATTCAAAGAGAGGATAATTACATAAAAATCCACCGTCAATATAATTCGTATCCTCAATCTTTATCGGTTGGAAAAGAATTGGCAAGGCCGATGACGCGTGTACTGCTTCTATTACTTTCACTGTTGGAGTTGTCGTCGGAGAGAATTCTTTTACTTTTAAATCTGTCATCGAAACCGCAAAAAAATGGAGAGATATTCCTAATTCACGTTGATAATCCCCGAAAGTAATTGTATCCACATCCAAATCTCTCGCGGAAAATAATGGTTTTAACATATTTTTCACGAGAGATAAATCAAAGATACCATTCTGTTGAAAATACTCGAATAATTTCATAAACTGAATCTGAAATAATTGACCCCATGGACGATGTATAATAAAATCTCTCGATGTTTCCCAATCTTGTTGGAGAGATAATAATATAGTTAATAATGTACCGGAAGAAGTCGCATAATAAGAACGAATTTTGGATATATCAAATAAATTGCGGTCGTGAAGTGTTTTCAGCTCTCGATACATTGTTAATAAATTAATACCACCACCATTTAAAACCAAACAACGAATATTCCTATATTTTATAACATCTTCTATGATTGAGTCTAAAATCGATTCCACTATGGTTTCCATAATTATTATTTTTATTTTTAGATATAATAATAAACCTATATTATTATATCCAAGCGGTGAGAGATAATATGTTCTAATAAATTATACAAATGTCAGTTGGAACTGTTATTCCGATGCCGATAAATAATGATACTATTCGCGGTTTTGTTGAAGATTATTTAGATGGGAATCCCAATAATTATATTCCAATTGGAGAGTGGAATGTTAGTGCTGTTTCAAATATGAGTGGATTATTTGAGGGGTATAGTGATTTTAACGAACCGTTAAACAATTGGAATGTTAGTAATGTCACTGATATGAGCGATA
>Ga0255211_1000257_pt1 | contig 19806 bp, 11 predicted proteins | sample Miss_Yuk_RepB_8d_FD_183036 | JGI IMG/M metagenome (GOLD analysis project Ga0255211, IMG submission 183036) | Freshwater microbial communities from Mississippi River, Louisiana, United States - Miss_Yuk_RepB_8d | ecosystem: Environmental > Aquatic > Freshwater > River | place: USA: Louisiana...
GATGGTGCGGGTGGCTGTTGTGGCGCCCCACCTGGAGCAATTCCACCAGAAGGTGGCACTGGAGGTAATGGTGGAGGAGGCCCAGTAGGTCCAGATCCAGGCGGACCCGGCGGAGGTACAATACGGCCAGCTACTGCAGGTTGTGGTGGAACTGGTGGTAAAGGTGGCGGTGTTTCAATATGCGGAGGAGGAGGAACTTCTGGTAAACCGGCAATGATCGTATCTTTCACCGTATTAAATAGTTTCTTGAATGAGTTATAATTTTTAACCATGACCGCAATATTATCGTTTAGTTGTTTCAAGTTCGTAAATAATTTTTTCAACGAATCGCTGGGAGTTTGCTTTAAATATGAACTTCTTACAAGTTCGCGGATAGCATCAATATCACGTTTGAATTTATCGTTACTTTTTTTTAAAAGTCGAAGTCCATCTAATAACAACTCTCTACGTTTTTGTGTTTTGGGGTCTAATGTAACCGAACCATTATTGATTGAAACGCCGATGATGTAATCAAGGAAACTCATGCCATGTGATAACGCCTTGATACAATTTATACCATAGTTAAATGTAACTTTAATTTTAGTTAATATGTTACCTAACAAAACATCGTAGTTTGGATTACCACTGAAATCATTACAAAAATTAGGAATATTTACGCCACGAACAATAGCATCAAAACTCTTTATTTCTTTCACCTCTTTATCTTTGTCAGGATGTAATGCATGCCGAATTTTTAGATGCAACGTATCATAATCATTTGATACGAATGAAGTATTCACTTTGTATATGTGTTTAATGCTAACCTTTGCATAATTGCATAATTCTTTCATATAGTCAACATTATCGGGGCTTTTCAATGAAAAACTGAATATTCCACCTGGTATCACTTTTGCATGAGCCTTAGTCGTAATAATTGTAGCTTCGTTAATATAATCTTGATCCGTTTTTACAGGAGGAGGGGAAGGAGGAATCGGCGGCAATGGCGGTGGTCCATGTGCTGCAATTTCAGCAAGTTCTTTTGTTTCAGCGATTCTACGTTCATCAAATAATCTGAATTTCTCTTTAACTTTATCAAACTCATCTTTTATTTTATTGTACAAATCAAACATTGTCGCCAGTTTATCATTTACATCTTTGAGTGCATTCAACCATGATTGAAATTTATCATTATCTGTTGTGTTTATTTTAATTGTGTTATCTTGTTCACTCTTCTTATTTTCTTCATCTATTTCTGAAACTATATTTCCAATATCTTTACTTAATCCATTCAACGTTTCAAGAATTCCGGTATATTCGTATTTATTTTGTTTTTTTTTAGATAAAAAATTTATACCCTTTTTATCTTCTGTGGGAATAATATTTCCAATTTTGTCAATGACAGAACGATTTGTTAGACCAGGATAATTATCATATAATCTACGAATCAATTTTGCACCATAAAATATGAGGTTGTTATAATTTTTACTTACTATAGCTGTGTATTGTAATGCAGCTAAAACAGAAAATAATGTTTGTTGTTGAGTTGTATTTTGGTTCACTGTATTACAGTATAATTCTGCACGCACTACTTTCTTATAGTCATCTTTGATAAAGTTAATTAAGCTGTTTTGCTTTTCATTCAATCTAGAATCTTTAAGTAGACGAATTATACCATTACTATATTGATGTACATAAGAAGATTTTGGTTTATAGATATTATCTATACACGTTTGAGCATACTTACAGAATTCAAGAAATGCTTCTTTTGAAACGGGACTCTTTGTTTTCATGATACTTTCGACCTTCATGTAGGCTGTTTTGACTTGTGCATCTTTCACAGAATCTCCAAGATCATCGGTTTCTTTTTTGCTTACATCACCGCATAATTTTTCATACTCGCTTACCATTTCAGTAATCGTAGTTTCAAGCGTCTTGAGTATATCATATGCCTTTTTCAGATTTTCCTTGTTTGCAGTAGGAATTAAACCGGAGCTTAAACGTGATGTGAACTTGTCTGCAGTTTCAAATTCTGTTTTAGTTTCGTTTATTTTATTGCGCAACCGTTGAATGCTCATACGATAATAACTAAGTAATTCGTGTGGTAGTTTTCTTCCAGAATATACTGGTGTGGGAGGAGGAGGAGGAGCAGGAGGAGCAGGAGGAGCAGGAGGAGCAGGAGGAGCAGGAGGAGCAGGAGGAGGAGGAGGAGCAAGAGGAGCAGAAGGAGCAGGAGGAGGAGGAGGAGGAGGAGGAACAGCAGCAGAAGCAATCACTGGTATAGCTACAGAACTCGGATTACTATTTGTTGAACTATTTGGTATGTTTACTGTTTTATACATTTCAACCATTTCCTCGTATAGTTTTACCATCTGGGTAATTTTACCATTAAAAAGATGAATGTCTTTGACAATATTTGTTATAAGAGGTTTATCAGATGAAAAAATCCAGTCATCCTTTGTTGAAAGTTTTTTTATACTGTCAATATCATTCTTGAAAATTTGATTACTATTATTAAGTGTTACTATTGAATCAAAATGTGATTTCATTTCTGCTGCATCAGCAGTGGATGAATACTTCGCGTATCTACGATGTAGAATTGAAAGAAACTCAGCACCATCTTTTATAGACTGACCCACCTCAAATCCAAAATTGAATGAGAGTTTTATTTTTTCTAGAATTTTTTTTAGCCAGATGAAATAATAACTCACAGGAGGGGGCGCAGAATCTTTTTTAAAAACTTCACAATACGAACTATCCGTTTGGATTTGACCTTTGATACGTGAAATGTTAGTTATGAATTTATCTAATCCATTTGAAGCGACAATGGTTTTTAGTGTTTTTTGAACAGTTTCATTTACCATGGCTGCGTGTTCACTATATTTTTGTATACTTAATTGTGCATAGTCACAAAGTTCTTGAATAAAAGCCTTGTTTGCATCAGGATTTATATTATAATCTCCATTAAATAAACCTAACTTTGTATCTAACTGTGTTTTGCTCGCATTCAATTTTTCGTCAATTGTAGGTTTCGCTGGCAGAGGAGATGGATGATTCAATGCATCTAGTTCTTCCATGGATGGAGGTGGCGGTGGTAATGGTGGCGGTATTTCTGGTGAAGCTGGCACTGGCATTTGTTTCACTAATTTCAGTAATGACATAAAACATTCGTACAATACATCTCCAGATATTACACTGTTTTCAACTGCAGTCGTGACTTTTGCACTCAAATCCTTAAAAAGTTCATTGAAATCTGTGGAGCTTTGATTGATTTTGTCGCAATTAATTTTTGTCATCGAATTAATTTTCGTTTTAAGTTCTTCTATTTGGTTTTTTGATAACCCATTCGCTACTTTACAATCTTTCGTTTGTGATTTTTGAAGTAGTTCATTTGCCTTACCTTTAAATACATCATTCGAAACCTGGGTGGAATATTTACACAATCCAATAGCTACATTACGATAGTCTTCTGCGGTTAATACCGCTTTATCCAAAAGTCCGATTGTATTCTCGATTGTTATACCTTCTATTTTCGCGTTTAAAGCAGCTTCTGCTTTCGCTTTTGCATCTGCTTCTGCTTTCGCTTTTGCATCTGCTTCTGCTTTCGCTTTTGCATCTGCTTCTGCTTCTGCTTTCGCTTTCGCTTTCGCATCTGCTTCTGCTTCTGCCCTCGCTTTTGCATCTGCTTCTGCCCTCGCTTTTGCATCTGCTTCTGCCCTCGCTTTTGCAGCCTCTTTTATTTTTGCAGGAAGATCGACACTTACTTTCTTTGTGAGATCAACTCCGATCGATTTTAACGTTTCGTTCGCCATGCTTGTCAATTCATCATATGCATTCCCTATTTGTTTACGAGCATCAGCACAATTCGTTTGGTTCGGTTTCAATTTACTTAACTGATTTTGAAATGCATTCAACACTGAGCCGTCATCTATCATTCCACCATTTGCTCCCACTGCGGTTGGATTAAATGAACTATTAGTTAGACGACTATCATTTGCACAATCTTTTCCGGGTGGTAATAACTGAGGTCCTGGATCAGTAGAAATTATAAAGATACAAAATGGCATATCTTCTTTTAAATCATAACCACCTTTTGGAATATTTCGATTCGCCAAGATCAATTCAAGTGACGACTTACCACCCGTATCACTTCCTTCATTACCATCGCTGATTTGCAACAGACGATCTTTAAATTGCTTGAATGCTCGTTTTGAGATGATCTCAGGTTTACTCAACTGAAAAAATGTCCACTTTGACAATCCTGTTAGAAAATGAATACGTAAACCAGGAGAGTATAATATCTGCCTAGGTTTTGCGAACAACATATTCAATACCTGTATGGTGTTATGCTCGATTAATGTCGACATTAGAGTATTCAACACCGTTTTTACCTTCACATCCTGTTCTTTATAAATCCCCAGCATTTGGTTAAGTTTTTTGTTCATTTTTGATAATGAAAATACAATATGTGTTGAGTTAATATCACCATCTGTACTGGTTAACTTCGCGATCCATTCTTTTTGATACGATTCCGGGTTTACAAATCCCATAGTAGGTCCTGGAGTAGTATTGTAATATTTTGCACTATCTGGCATAATACGCTCAATTGGAAACGCACCTGTTTTGGCAATTAAATCAAAAATATTTTTGAGTTTTTTCTCTTTCATATCGATTTCTTGTTGCATCTTACGTAAGTCCGGCGTCTTGACCTCATCAAGCGGTTCAAATATCTTAGGATTTGTCATCATTTTATAAATGACATTATTTGTTGCGCGATATAATATGTAAAAGAGAATATCGATATCAATGTTATCTCCTGTAAACCCAAACGGAGTAATTTTTGACGGTTGACCGGGTATAGAGTCACGTGTTTTAATTATTACGTTATCATTCTTGAATTTTGTAAATTGATCATCTATACTACTTTCACCGTCGTTTGATCCTTCAGTCTTGACATTATTATATTTTCGCATAACAATATCATTAATTTCTTGAATGTCATACACATTGAACGTAGTATCTCTACTATACACTACATTTGACTTTGTTATCTTCTTCTGGTTTAAAATATAGTCGTCAAATACTGCTTTCAAAGAGAATGTCTTGATACGGTCGAAAATTTGTGTTTTAAATGTGGTCACAACAGAAAGTATGTTAAGGTAGGATACATTTTTTACATCACCAAGATTATCTAACATCATCTTTACTTCTTCAAATGTTTTGAACATTGACGCTTTTATCGTATCATTGAACTCATAGGCATATCCCATATTTTCTTTGCGGTTGGTTATAAAATTTAACTGGTCGTTCATATGATTCTTGATGTCATCAAACACTAGTTTATAAAATGTAATAAACGGGACAAGCGTGTTTGTAAATAACAAAACAGCTTGCTCTCCATTTTTTGTATATAAATTTAAAAGAGCATTGTATTTATTGCCAATACTTTTAACGAGTGTTTGAATCCCATTGGTACTATTATCATTATCAAGAACACCATTAAGTTCTATTTTAAGTGTTATCAATTCATCTTTGGGTAATTCTTGATTTTGTAAAAAAAATCGACTAGAAGTATCATAAAATATCCAACCAGAGTAATCATTGTGCCATTTTTCAATTCGTGATTCAATAAGATCATGTGTTTTTTTATCCAAATTCAGACCGGTTGAGTTCGACTTTCCAGAAATTGTATGTTTGTAAAAAAGACTATTATTGTTTTCGCCATATTCCGAAACTACACTAGAAACCAGTGTTTTTGTGGCCTCATCGGAAGCATTAACACTGAAATATTGCATAATTTTTTTGTGGTCGATTTTATATCGTGTTGGTACTAATATTTCTAATGGGTTCATGTTGATTGAAGTAGAACGATGATATACCATTTGTTCGTATAAATCCACTTGTAATTTTGGAAACTCACCATCAGCCAATGTAAATTTAGACGTCGTAGTAGGCGCTTGTTTATTTTCACCAGCCGATGATCCCGCATTAACGGGTACTTCTTTTAATGTCATTCGATCAGCTGCATCTTTTACATACTGGTCGATACTTGAATCAATACTTGCTTTTAGACCGGTGATGACAATATATGGTAGACTGTATGCTTCTGCGGCTGCGGCTTCTGTTGCTGCTGCTGCTTCTGAGACTGCTGCACTTGCTATTGCACGTGCTTCTGCACCTTCATTTGTGGACCCCAAGCTTGAAACTGTACTATTGAGTATAGATGTTGAGTTGCCTTGATTAGATTGTGTGACGCTGCCTGCTACTGCTACTGCTACTGCTGCTGCTGCTGCTGTTGCTGCTGCTGTTGCTGCTGCTGATGACGACGAAGATGAAGGCGGTGACTTCGTCGGCAGAGACGACAACGGTGGTAATGGTGGTAGTGGTGGTATAATGACTCCTCCTCCAGGAGACGCCGACATTATCTTTTAATTTATTTTAATAGAATGCGTATAATAACTATATACTCATTCTATTTTTCTTTCACACTTTAACCGCTACATTTACTCAACATTTTTCACGGAGTCTTATTACTTTCCACCAACTTTTGCAGGTTGTGATGGTTCAAATGTGTCATCTTTGAACATTTGATGATACTTTACAAGCTCTAAATGGTCAGTTTCCTCTTTTTCTTTCTTCGCCTTCTCGAGTGTATGAAGAGCATTACTGATCTCTAAATCTGAAACTTTATTTTCAGGTCCACTCTTCTCAGGCACCATTGTATGCAAGTCTCTAAACTTAGACGGAATAACACAGTAATTGCTATCAACATTCATTAAATGGTCTACAACAATTGTAAAACACGCAGTAATCACAAGTGCATAATATATACTTCGCGTACCCATCCAACTTACCGCAAATACAAGAACTTCTTTACTCATCAAGTATTTAATCCATGACTCCGTTGATGAGTTCAAATCAAGGTTAATGTATCTTGCACCAATATTCAAAACAAGCATAACAAAACCGGCAAAAAATGTGCTCGTGTTCAAGTTATGAAAAAAATTATGCATTGTTGTTAGAACTCGAGAATTCATAATGTTATTTGCGGGCGCCTGCAGTGTGAAAAAATTAGTTTTGCTAGAAAATAAGTCAGTAAATGATTTCAAAGTGATTGGTGGAATCAAAGGAGACGATGCAATCGAACCAGGTGCCCCTCCAACTTGTTTTTGTGGTTGCTGTCCAGCAACACCTGGTGTCGCAGCTGCTGGCGCCGGTGCAGGTGCTGCCACTGGTGCTTTTATTTTCGGTGATGACGACGACGAAGACGACGCGCGGTTACGAAGACTACGATTTTTTTTTGGCATTCTTACACAAATATTAGAATCAAAATAATATTAGAGAACTACTATTATTATGATAGATTATTTATCGACCGTCATTTCAGCGTTTCAAAACCGTCCGCGAAACGCATTTCGAATCTTACGCATTCCTTGACGCGCTCCTTTCTTGAATTTCTCTCGTATCTTGAATCCTTCCTGATCCACTGGGTTATCAAGTTGTTCCTCTATACTTGTTGGCGCCATAACTGAGTCTTGCATTTTCCACTTACTAAATATCTCCTCAAACATTTTTTTAACATATTTCATTTTTCGCTGGAATTTGCTCTGGTTCTCGTTGTCTTCGTCATCAGAACCATTGTCAGTTTCATCATCGCTATCATACATATCCCGTAAATCATACCCACCGGCCTTTCCACGGTATGGATTTGTCCCATCTTTTACATGAGGTCGATTTGTTTTTTCAGAAACGTCCAAGTAAGAATGACTTTGTTTGTGTGAATTTCCTGCACCTGACGCACCTAGCACTTCTTTAGATGATGATTCACGTGGTGAAATTACGGTAGCTTTTTTTGGTTTGTTGGATCCTTTCTCGTCACTTGGTCCGTCTCTATATGCGCCAAACGCAGACGTAATAAGAAGGATAGTCGCCATCAATAATAAAATTCCAATCGTTCGTGGTTTCATGACGTTATTTGTGTTGTTACCTACTATACTATAGTAATATTTTATCTAGCAATCATAAGTTTATCACTTATTGCCTTATCGAAATAATAAGTTATTCCGTAAAAGTATCTCTTTTCGTCGTTTGTATTATAAGAGTCATCCTCTAGAGGAATACGAAATAAATTATTATTGTCTAAAATAGGTGCTACTTCTGTAGCGGTCACCTGAATTGGCGCCAAAGTAGTAAGTGGTGGTACTACATCTAATTTTTCATATATTTTTGCGTAATTTTGCTCAAATACAATAATCGAGTTACACTGCTTTATCACTGCTAAATACGCAATCATTTGTCTCAATTCTTTTACTATATTTTCGTTCACGCGAATCGTATGAAGTTTACTTGCATCATTTTTGGTCTCTTCCCTCATCCGAGCTAATATCTCATCAATACGTTTACGAAAACCAAATGCTTTTCCGTAAATATCATTCGCACGTTTTCGAATTGCAATATCTTTATAAATACCATCAGTACGATCATTTGTATTTTTCATTAATGCCGCATAAGTAGCATCACTTGCGTTGTCTCCTTTCGCTCCAGCATTTAACATTTGAATATTTTCTAGTTTCGTTGCATTTGTAGTTCCTTGAATAATTGACACGTATGCTATATCGTTTACTTGTTCATCTTTTTCGTTTTTATCCGATAAAGTAACTTGTTTACTATAGTCTTTTGTTATATCAGACTCGGTGTTCATTAATAATGTGACATCAAATCGTGAAAAACATTTGTCAATATCAATTACATCTTTCATGATATTTGCATACAACTCTTTTTTAAACGCTCTAAAATCAAATCGTTTCACTGGTTCAAACACACATTCATTCATATAGGTAAGGCGCTTCACTGCATCACCGGTTTTATCATTTGCGGTCCAATTTCTAGGAAAATCATATACAATATTAATCTTTGCAATACGTGACTCACCGATCAACTCATTATCACCAAACATGGTAATCGCCCCTGAACCACTTCCAATCGAACATTGTTTACTGCTGAAATATTTTTCAGTAAATTCGCGACTATCTTCTTCAATAAACTTGTTTGAACGACGATGATCACTTCCTGTATCATCTCCTCTGATGATTTTTGGCATTCCAAGTGAGAAACCTTCACGTGTCAATGAAACTCCTGTCGTCAATTCATCTTTATCTACTTCACGACGATACTTGGACGACGTCGATGACCCAGTCTCGTTGAATGTGAATAAGTCTTTTATTCCACTTGTTCCGTTATCATTATTCAATAAGATTTCGGCAGACACGACTACAATACATAACAATACAAATAAGATATACTGCTGATAAACCAATAATGATACTAAACCGACAATAATTAATATTTTTACGATAGAATATGTAGTTGATGTATCTAAAACGTTATGGTAAAACCATGTGACAATATAATTTAAATAATATGTAAGGTCCATTAGTTATATAATACTACTGTTATTACTAGTATTATAATAGATATAATTCAATACATTTACACGTTCATATCGAGACGTGTAGGTGTATTCATTTATGGTTAGAAATGTGGTATTACTACGACTTTCCCTTCTTGCCCTTCTTGCTCTTGGCCCCTTCAATTAAGTCGGTGAACGCCTCTTGTTCACCTTCATATCCTTCTTGGTTTTCACAGTTTTCGCCTTCACATAATCCTTCTTTTTTCTGTTTATCTAGACCTTCTTTTTCTTGGTCATCAAAACCTTCACCTTCTTTTCGTTCATCAAATGCTTCTTCGCCTTCAAACCCTTCAAAACCAGAATAACCGGTCATGGTTGCAACAATTGCAACAAAAACAACAGCCAACAATCCTGCGGCAGTATGTTTCAATGAAAGAAAGACAATCGCTGCCACAAAGATAAGTTTGCCTAAAATGTTATTATACAAAAACCCAAGAATGTTGGGTTTAATGACCATAATAACAATCACTACTAATAAAACACCTAAAGTGAGACTTTGATCTAATTTCACCATTTTCGTCTTATATACATAACAAATATATTTTTCGTATATAACCGAATAATCTTCACGAATTAAAATCTCATTTTTTTATAGGAGAAATGACATCTTTAGGTTTTTCAGAATATACCGAAAGTAATGACAACAGTAATAATAAAAACTCAAAGATTTACAATCGCCGAAATGGAACCAATAATGGAAACCGAACCCTAAAGATTCCAAGAAATACGGATACTGTACCTGAAAAAGGATTACTACAATCTCCCAATGGTGCAATTTCAAGTATTTCAAATGATAGTGGAAAAGGTGATGGTGTAATTCAGGAGGCCGGTAAAAAAATAAAGCAGATCAAGGATTATATTGAAAACATTCATCGTAAAGGAGGTGAAGATAGTGAGGATGATGAAAGCGAAAACCTTTTACCATCTTACCCATCACAAGGAATGGGTGTTTATTCAACAAACGTATCGCATTCTGGAATTGTTCGGGGTGTATCTAGCAATACACCTTATGGAGGAGTACGAAAAACAACCCAAATGAATTCCCTAAATCCTGGCACTTCATACTCATCAACATTATTGGAAGGAATGAATCCATCAACTGAAGCATATGCCGGCGCAGCTACATCACCTTATTTTGAAAAATTGACAGGAATTTCAGGCGCACCCAAAAAAGATGCAGCAGAACAATCCAAAACGAATCAATTTAGCAGAACCGATAATAAAACAAGCACATATGCTTCGCAATATTACGAACAGTTTGTCCCTTATGCAGAAACAATTGCTAGTCAACTTGCAAATGGAGGAAGCACCGCTAGAGACTCTACTGTATCTGGTACGAATGCAGCTCTTATTGAAAAGTTGAATTACATTATTCATATGTTAGAAGAGAAGAAGGATGAAAAAACCGGTCATGTCATCGAAGAACTTGTATTATATTGCTTTTTAGGCATATTCATCATTTTCATTGTCGACACATTTGCTCGTGGGTCAAGTAGTGGTGTTGCAAGAGGTGGTACAGGAGGCTTTAGTATGTTTGGAGGTCGTAGACTTGCACAAACCGGGATGTACCGTCGCTAAATAATACATACATCTTTACACATAACTTCCTGGTGTATAATGGCATTATATAGAATGTAATACCATTTATAAGACGAGACCATTTTCCAGGATGATATATAGTTTCTATTGATTATATCTACGATAGTATGACTATGTGCAAGAGTGTCAATACTAACATATGTATTCTTCGACGATTTGACAGACCGTCTTATATTGTATACTGACGCCATAAATCCCCGTGCAAAGAGGTCATTTTCACACAATGTTTTATCTCGAATAGAAGACTTTAAAAGAATAATGTCTTCACTCAATAATTCATTATTCGTGCTATCAGCATGACTTTCATTATTTATAGGTATTGAATTTTTGATACGTCGCCCCATTGCATCATATTTTGGTGTATTCACTGGTGGCAAATATTTCACTACCGCAGTGGATGTTCGAGAGATGTGATCATGAAGTCTGGATATTCGATTCCCGCGTGTTTTTTTACTTTGTGGTCTAGGTTTCATCTGCGATGGTGTAACAAGTTTGACTTTCATCCATGAGGACTCAAAAATATACACGGCGAGTACACGTATTTTATTCAATAAGAGCATGTAAATTTGGTATATTCCACCTTGAACGAGAGATTGCAGTTGTGTCAATTCATTCCATATACAACACCGAAAATCTCTCGAATATTCATTTACAAACGAGTAAAAAAGAGCAAAGTTTGCAGATGAAACATGGTTCACTGTTATCCCAGCACCAAGAACCCGTGATGGGTCACTTGTCATTCCATCAGTATTCATGAAGGTATACGTATTCACGGTCGTAAACGGAATAACAAACCACGGAATTTCATTGTATCTGTATAATGTTTGCTCCCCTGCAATCTCTCGAAACTTCTGAATATATTCGGTTGTTTCGACGAGTTCGAGAGATTCGCGTTCAAGCGTGACGTGTTTCGCCCACGCCAGATGTTCGCATACGTAGATGGATACGGAACGTGGTGGTTCTGATTTTGTTACACTGAAGGATAGCATGATTCGTGGTGTGAGAATACATATACCTTTGATGTTATTCGACCTATCTTTATTTGAATAAATACCGATAAAAACAGAAAGACCATGCGTTCCTTGCGAGAGAATGTATTCTAGTTTGTCCTGAGAGATACTCATGAAATCTCCGTGGTTCGGCAAACAAGTCCGCCTTCCGGGTATTTCGAGTTCATTCTCTCGACGTGACAAAAATGACGCAATCTCTCGATACGGTGCATCTTCGATGAAAAATCCGCGATTCCCGTAAACAATCACGTCATCATGATTTACATGATGCACAAATGAATAAATTACTACATTGTTATAGCGTTCACCGAGAGATAATGGATTCATGATGCTCGTTTGCCAATTGTCGCCCATCCCTTTTCCCCGCCCTTCTTTATACCATCTTCGCAATGTGAAACAAAATGTGATTGGTTGACTATACCAATAAAAGTAATTGAATTTTAGTATACATATACACATAATAAAAGAGACACATAGAAGAAGGATAATATAATGAAAAAAAAATGGTGGGTATTCCATTATATTATAACTACAAAAAGCACGCTTACTCAACTACGCAACCTTTTTCAATATATACAAATATTGGTATTCATTGAGAACATGAACTAGATCGACTTGTCCAGTAACGGTAAATCCAACCTCTTTTGCAATTTCAAGCATCTCTCGGTTTGTCGGCATATAATAGGTATGAATGTTCTCTCGAACTTTCCCTGTCTTATCGTCGACGATCTTTTCAACAAACTTGCCGACATTCTTTTCCTTGGTGGTTTTCTTTGTCTCTATCTTTCCCTTTGTTGGAGGTGGAGATATAAAGTCTGACTTATATTGAAAACTACGAAACTTTACGAGAGAATTGGTAATTCTTTCTTTGGCGTAAGTTTGTGGAGATACCAAGAATAGGGGTTTTCCTCCAGGAACAATCGGGTCGAAATGATTACGGTCTACAAGATGAAGAATAAGATACCCTTCTGGTTTTAGCCACTTATAACAGTTACGAAAGAATGCGCGCTTGTCTTTGACATAATACACTGTAAAATAGAAGCATGTAAGAACATTGAATTCTTCATCACTAAATAACATGGGTTTCATGAAATCGCCCTTCACAAATTTAGATGATGGGTATAGGTCTCTTGCATTTTTAAGCATTGCGTCTGATTTATCGCATCCAATCACCGATATAACGCCTTTATGCTTTAACATATCGACGTGATGTCCTCTACCACATCCTAGGTCACACACTTTGAATTTTTTGACTTCTTCATCATTACCTTTTAATGCACCGGTAATATGGATGATTTCATCCACTTCTGCTTTTATTTTATTAGGCTGAATGAAGAGTTCATCATAAATATCCGCATAAAAACTATCGTAGATTTCATCGTTTTCAAACACTTTATATTTATCTCGTTGTTCAAATCCTTCTGCATGTACGGAAAAGTCGCGCTTAATGAAACATAGAATCATGATTAATATCAACATGATTGTTAGTATTTCCCACTTTGTTAGCAAACGAATATAACTTGATAATGACGCAAAAAATGGCATGAAAACAAAGTTTTTTTCAATATAGTTATATCTTTATTACTAGTATCTGTTTATAAAATATTTCTTATCGTTAATCTCACGCAAAAAAAAACAAAAGAATTAATAACCAACCACAGTTCACGAGAAATGTCTGAACCTTATGAAATCAATGATATTCGAAGTGAAAGTGATTTTCGAGGTATCACTTTTTCATCTTATAAAAAAACCGATGTGCGAAAAGAATTACTGGATAGTTTATCTAGTTCAAAAATTGAACCAGCTTGTTACTGGAGTGCAGAACTCGTTTGTTCTGGACATTATCTCGAGTTATGGGACATTATTATTACATTTGTAAGTAAGTATATTCATTTAGCCAATCCTAAACTACCGCTTTATATTGAAATGCGATATGAGAGTTTTAAATCAATTATATCGAACGGATACGCTGGAAATGAACTCCGCTTGCGAAATAACCCAAAAATGCGTTCACTATTTGCAGAAATCGTTTGTGTTCTTGCAAATTCGAAACGACAACACAAATACGATAGTGTAAAAATAAAGAAGAAAGAAGAATATGATATTGCCACAATGTCGCAGCGTTTGAAAGCACCGCGAGTAGATTATGCGCAAGAGTTTTTTAGAGAAAAAGATCCAAAAGAGATATTTATTGCGATAAACGAATTCACGTATCATATCTCTCGAGATTCAAAAAATACACTCTTGGCGTGTTATTGGGTAGAATGGGTTGTAGAGTTTGAGACGATTTGTAAAGCCAAGAAAGAAACGTGTCGATGCGAGCGTCGTTCACATATTCCTGTGGATGATAAACTACAGTTCGACCCAATTTGGATGTTGTGGGATATCATTATTGCACGATGCAGTAATACTGAAGATTATTCACCACTTACACAGAAAATAGTGAATAGTCTATTACGTTTGTATTGTGTAAGATTTACACCTGGTGTGCGCAAGAAACGGCGCTACCTTATTTATTTTGCAATATCACTTCTTACAACTGAATATGACAGTAGAATCGAAATGATTAATGAACGTCTAGTGATAGAAACGGCAGTTGATAATATTAATTCTATTTACAAACAAATCAAGCAACATGAAATTAGTCCGGATACAGATTACTTATTTTCATCAGCAGGTTATAAAGGAGATAAAAATGGAGATTTAGAACGCACAATCAAGCGACTAGAAGCACTGAATTCTATGAATACAGTTGTGCGGAAGACGAACAGTGAGAGTGAAAATAGCATCAATTCCACAAATTCGACACAACAACTTCAACGTAAATATAACCCATACGAATAATGTATGTTATATATAACAATGTCACTTCCTTCTTTTAAATTTACAAATATTGGCGTTCCAACAAACAATGAACGTGTAAATAGCGGTATGTCTTCTGTCTCAAAAATGGATAAAACAGGTATATTATCAAGTATTACAGAAAAGGCACAAGATACATTCAAAGATGTTAGGTTACCGGATATTTCAATAGATAGAGACAGCAGTATAAACAGTGACACAGACACAGACAATTTATTATCTTTTACCAGTTTGATAAAAATAATACTAGTTATTGTTATTTTATGGTTTATGTGGACTAGTTTATCAAAAAATGACGACTTTTATTTAGGGATGGGTCAAGTTGGTCACAATTTACAAAACTTTTTAAAAACAATGGAAAAGAAAGGTCGTGAAGTTATTTCACGTATAACAAATCAACCGTTCGATGAAGATAATAGTAGTAATAATGAAAGCAGTAGTGACAGTGATAGCGACAGTGACGAAGAAAGTAAACTACGTAACTCCAACAAGAAACAAAAACAGATGGTATCTCGAGTAAACCCAGCAACACATCAAGCACCAATACCACCATCGATGTCAAACAGTTCTAATAAAACACCGGGATTTATACACGATGAATCAAAGTATACATTTTTAGATAAAGCTAATAAAAAATATACAGGACCTTCACCACGCGCAGATGATACAACCAGTGTAACACAAAAACAACAATCCGGAAAAGCCGGTTATTGCTACATTGGTGAAGATCGCGGATTCAGAAGTTGTGTTAGGGTAGAAGCTGGTGATAAATGTATGTCAGGTGAAGTATTCAACCGTCATGACATATGCGTAAATCCTACATTAAGGGAGTAACTTATGAAGATGAATATTTAATCTCGGGTGTATATTCAAATGTATCGCTCGTCTGTTCTTCATTGGTTAAACTAAAAACTAACGTAATTGAAACCGTATAAGCAGTTCCAACAACGATAATTTCACGACCAGCTTGAATCGCTGGAATACGAAATTTATGTTCTCCAGTTCCAGCGATTTCCTGATTGAATATATTTAGATTGGTTTGAAATGATGCATTCAAACCATTTACTTTCACTGTTGATATTTTATTTACATCTACCCATGCAGTATTAATGGTAAATGTCATTTCTGCATATTCTAATCCAGATGGCGTGTAACTACCTATAATATTTACGATACTAGCTTTTGTTGTAGTTGGTTTAACAATCACTTCTGTTTTACTTGTTTCATTACTCGTCAAATATCCATTATAAGCTTGTAAAACCACAGAGTATAAACCTGACACTAAATCATTTTGACTAAAACGACCAATATCGGAACTGAATGAAGTTCGCGTATCTGTGCTTGTAACATTATAAAGAACAGTAATGGTCTGAAGTGGTGCCGGTGGTGTAATTGTTATATAATAAATTATTATTGGACTTCCCCCTGTATCCGGTTTATCCCAAGTGATATTGATATAATTTTTTGAAATATCGGTAATGACTGGTGGAAGTAAACCATATTTTGATGTTAAAACAACATTTTTCGGAACACTCGGTTTCATCAATGTTCGCGCAGTTAAAATTGCAGATTCTGGTCCAGTGCCATTTTGATTGATTGGTTCTATTTTGATGTTGTATTTATTTTCGTTTTCTAAGTTACGTAAAATATAGCGACGTTGGAGTGAACCAGGTGTCTCGATAATTACATTACTAATATCAAGCACTTCAGTTGTCCATGTTAGCGTTGGAACTTTACGATAATATAATTTGTATTGACGAATTGGCGGACCATTGTATGCACCGTTTGCGTTACCTGTATTTACTGGGTCTGTCCATTTTAAATCAACCATCAAATTCTGTCGTTCATCCAATGTGTTTGTAAAGGCAAAATCGCTAATAATAGATGGTGTTGATGAGGTTTTTATAGTGATTGTTGCTGGAACATTTGATAATCCACGTTCATTTCCTGAAAATACTGAAATGTAATAAACAGTATTAGTTCTAATTTCTACTATATTTGGTATTCTTTCAAATACCACTGTATTTCCATTAATTTCGCCAGATATTGGATTATAGGTTGCATCTGCTGCTGCAGTCTCATCTGCAGGTTTATAAGGAAATACACTTTTGTATGGTTTCCATGTATTATTGTCTTCTGAGTATGTGATGACATATCCGACGATAGGAAAACCGCCATTTGAATCCGGCGCATCCCATACTAGCGTAATACGATTATTGATTATGTCGTATTCTTTTATTTTCAAGTTTATTGGTTCTGTTAAAATTGTCTTTGTTATATTCGTAGGAACTTGAAGACCTGCTTGGTATTGATAAGTGCGTTTGTAATTATACAAATTAATTGATGCGTCATAACACAAAAGTCGTTCTGGACCAGGAACTCCGCAGGCACTCGTTAGACCGCACAACACTCTTCTACTATTTGCTGATGTCAGCGGACATATTAACGTCGTAACATTCCCTACTGTTTCTGAGAGATAGTTTCTTTCATTCCCGATTTTTCGATTCAACTCACCTCGAGCTGCTTTTGCGTATTTTTGACTTTTAGTAAGTCCGCCAACATTATTATTGTATTTGAGAATCTCAGCTTTTCTACGCATATCATATACTTCATCCACTTCACTAGCACTTAGTGGATTACCTGTAGTACTATTTATCAAGTTAGAAGACCTACATTCTGGTTTAAAACGTGTCCAAAAATTGCGATTGTATGGATTTGTGTAAAAAAGGTTGAAATTACAATTAATAATTGGTGGAGTGATATTGAAAATATTCACATTAAAAAATATAGATTTTTTATTGAAATTTGTGGTTTCTGGTTGTGTTATCGTAATGGATACAACACCTGGACCATAAATATATGCAGTATATGTAGTTCCAATAAGCACAACTTTTAATAATGAATCATCAGATGAACTCATTTCAAATGTTGCATCTGGATCACTGTTATTAGATACTGGCGGTGTAATAATAAACGAACGGTCAGTTGTCATTTTATTCATATCACTCAGCCGGTATATTGTGTTCGTTAAACCAGTATTTATAGATGGTATTTGACCTATAAATGTTGGCGTAGATTTGATAATACTTAACTTGATGGTTGTTGTGAACCCATTCGATTCACCGATTTTTTGACTAGAACGTTCGTAAATTGGTGTTTCTTCTTGAAGAAATTTGATTGGAATTGGGTTAGGTGAACCATCTGCAAACAGTGTAACTTTTTTGAATAAGATTTTTTTACCAGATATAGTAAAATTGTCGTTACTAAATTGAAATGTGCGTATATCAGTAAGTTTCAAATAATAGATAACTTCATCATAGTCATCTGTTCCAGTATATACATTTTTACGCGTGGTTGTCGCAAAATCCGAAAAGTTAAGCTCAAATACACCATCTAAATATTCTCGTGTAATTACACCATTTATGTCAGCATTAGCTATACTATATTTTCCAACACCTGTAAATGGTTTTATGGCGATTGATGTCGGTGTTTTTGTTATTGTAATTGGAACAACGATTTTTTTTAATTGGTATGAAACTGTGTCATCATCAAGTCCAGAAGCTTGATATGCAGATTGTCTCATTTCCATTCGAAATATAGCTTGTGTTTGTCCAAGAACAAAACCACCAGATACATCAAAAATGCCATTAATTACAAGAGCGTTACGGTAAGGTAATCGTATTGAAGATGCGCCCGGATTTATATACGATTCAACTGCATTATCAGATAATCCGGAAGGTTGTGGAATGACATAATAATCACGGTCAAATGTTACCACCGATATCGCGTAGTTATTTGTTGGAAATGAAAACACAATGTTGGATTTGTTATTCGAGGAGGACAAATTGATTAATGGAATAACACCTATAAGTGTTTTTCGCATATTTACAAGTTCGATTGGAACATCTGTGTCGCGTGGTGGAGACCCATTAGGAACACCTGGTATCGTGAATGTTCCTGGAACCATCGTAAACGTGGTTCTATAATTCAATGAATACACATTGTATCGTGTTGTAACTCCTTCTGTCGTTGTATCAAAATATACATCACCATATACAGTTTGTCCATTTACATCTGTTGTTATTGTCTGTTGTAATGGAGGAAACCAATCTGGTATTATCGCCATTTATATTTTTTTACACGTATACTGACGCACTATTGCTGATATGTAAATGTAAAAAAATATTATCGCATATACCAACTGTTCGAAAGGTAATTCAAATTCTTTCCAGTATTTTCTAGATTCACATTTGACACCATCTTCATATTCGGGCCTTCATCAAGAAGGCTCTTGATCTTATTGGAACCAATAGAATAATTAAAGTATTGAATGGTTGAAATATAACCACTGAAACGATTCATCGATTTCTCTTCGCCAATATATACATTTCCGTAGTTTTGGATAGGAACACCAGATGTTCGTTTACGTTGTACAAGTCGCCCATTGATATACAAGTCGATCACATTGTTTGTAACACGAATAACTGCATTTACCCAATTTTTCATTGGAATATCAGTAGCGATGAGTTGTTCATGCAAATTCTTCTTCTTGTCAACTGTATTACTACTCTTTCCACTTACATCGACAACGGCCATTAATGATATATTAGCACCCTTATCTTTACGGTCAGGGTTTGTAGTCGTAATATCGTCTGAAAATTTTATATACAACCCTGGAGCATTATTGGGATAATATATACCATCCTCACTTGACTTTGTTCCTTCACCTCCTTTGCTAAATATTCTTGAGTATTTACCTTTATTAATTGGAACCTGGTTTATAAAAAACCATGCAGACCATGTATATTCTAAACCACCATCTTCATTCATCGAGCGAGAAATTAAAATAGAATCCTTCTTTGCTGGATTTTGATTTACAATAATTGCCAT
>Ga0255211_1000258_pt1 | contig 19648 bp, 20 predicted proteins | sample Miss_Yuk_RepB_8d_FD_183036 | JGI IMG/M metagenome (GOLD analysis project Ga0255211, IMG submission 183036) | Freshwater microbial communities from Mississippi River, Louisiana, United States - Miss_Yuk_RepB_8d | ecosystem: Environmental > Aquatic > Freshwater > River | place: USA: Louisiana...
TAATTGTTCAAACGATTGTGTTAATAATCTCTCTTTTTCATCGATAGTCATTTGCTCAATCATATTTTGGATATAATAACGATTATTCACATTATATTTACCTCTCATAAAATCTAAAAAACCTAATGTATCTTTTCGACATATAATTAAATATTCATATTCATTATTTGATGGATTCCATCTAACCGCAATGACTCCAATACTTATTATTGGTAATTTACAATGATAAAAATGATGCCCTTGTTTTCCACAATTATTACAATAATTATGAATAGTTGGACTTGGATGAATATATGTGGTTTCTTTTTCTATCTTTTCCTTTTCTTTCATATCTTTTTCCATAGTCAATAACAACAATTTATTATACATTATGTCTTTAATTCTTTACACTATTTATATTTCTCTCATTTTTTACACTTTACACTTTTTTCATTACACCGACCGAAAAGAAAAATTGAAATATATATTTGATTATTCTTATCGAAAATAATAATAATAATCCACTGACATTCAACATAATCAATCAGACAAAACCATGGAATATAGTGCTTATAGTTATGAACATATTGTTAGATACAATATTGAATTCAACCCTGAAATGCTAATATTTGGAAGAAATCTTTCCGATAGTTCGATTGAAATGTTCATAAATCGATTGCCAAATAACATAAAACGACTCGATTTATCGGGACACGGACTAAATCACATTCCGGACCTGTCGAGATTTACCAATTTAATTGAATTGAATTGTTCTTGTAATCAATTGAAAGAATTACCACGATATAGTGATACTGTTGAAATATTGAAATGTGATACAAATAAATTGAAAAAGTTGCATAATCTAAATCACAACCTAAAAGAATTATTTTGTGATAATAATCATTTGACCGAATTGCCGGAATTCAATCAAAATCTAGAAAAATTATCGTGCTTCAATAATTATTTAACTTCAATACCTGTCCTAAACCAAAAATTACAACATCTCGATTGTTCATGCAATCGAATTACAAAATTACCTCCATTACATTCAAATTTGAATCGATTATACTGTGGAGATAATTTGCTAACTTCATTGCCTGTTTTGAATAATTCACTATATGTTTTGTGTTGTGAAAATAATAAATTAACTACATTGCCTGTCCTACCCAATACTATCGATGTTTTCAGATGTAATCAAAATCCCCTTTTTGAAATTATGTTCGATAATGAGGCAAATAATCCATTACTATTTACTTTAACTGATATTTATAGTGTGAATATAATCAATCAAAAAACACGTGTGTTAAATAAATTCCGTGATTTGTATTATTCATTGAAATATAAGAAACAATTAAGAGATTGGTTGTGGATTCGTGTGAGAGAACCGAGAATTAAATTACAATACTGTCCTGAAATATTGAGAGAAATGTTGGGACAGAATGAAAAAAACGATTTGGATGAAATACTATCAGGATGGTGTAAATAATCTCTCTGTATAAGTCAATGAAACTGGTGTGTATCGAGATAATCCCTTCTTTATCATAATTGTTTTGGAAAATATATTATTTTGGAAGGGCTATAGGGAGAAAAAGAAAAAGAAAAAGAAAAAGAAAAAGAAAAAGAAAAAGAAAAAGAAAAAGAAAGTCACAATGATTTCTTTTTTATAGAGGATATAGTTATCCCTACAAAAGCCTAGTTACTCCTTACCATCCGACCAAAGGGAGGATGGTAATATGGCACACTTCGTGTGCCTAAGGAGGTGGTAATTCGATGCGCACCAGCTTGCGCGGTGCGCATCTTATGGAACGTAGTTCCTCCTAAAATTGAAACACTTTTTTGTAATTTACATTGAAAAGTATTCAATACAACAACACGATTATCAAACCGACTTACCGACCAACTGACTAACAAAATGGCTGCTAAACACACTTATGCTAAGATTAATGGTGCTACTGCTACTACAAAGTCTATCTTTGTTGGAGCCGAATTCGATGCTAACACATTAGTTGTGAATACAACTGGAATTTACGCAACTTTCTGTGATGGAAAGACAATCGGACACATTGCTGTTGAAGATATGGCATTAAACGAAACTGGTCAAAAATTCTTCAAGGAAGGAAAGGTTCATATGAAGTTCAAGAAACAATTCAGAGTAAGAGTCAAGAGTGTCGATTCTACTGTGAAATTAATTGGAACCGGCTCCAAGATGTATGACCTTGAAGTTATCTAATTATTGTGGAAAAAAGAGAAACAGAAAATATGAAAAGAGAGAAAAAGAAATTGTGGAAAGAAAAAGAAATTATGGAAAGAGAGAAAAAAATTATGGAAAAAGAGAAAAACAAAACAAAACAAAATAAAACAAAACAAAATCCGTGGCCCTACAACAAAAAATGTTATTTATTAACATTTCTTGTTTTTTTATTCCCTGTTTTTTTATTCCCTGTTTTTTTATTCCCTGTTTTTATTACTAACAATACTTATAATTGTCCTATTTGTTTATTCGAGAGGTTTGCGAGAGTAGTCAGCCTCATAAGTGCTCTGGTTCCATGGTCCAACATCCTGTTTGGCGATAACAGGGTCTGCTCTAAGTTGTAAGTTAGCATTTTTCATAGAAGAACCAATACTGTCAATACCGTAGTGATATCCGGCGGCTAATAAATCACCATTCAACACATTACCAGCACTCATAGTACTAGGATTCAATGCGGCCCACTCACTGTTAGAATCTGCGGGTAATAGGTCGCTGGGATTAGCAGTTGGTTTGGTCTCATATCCACTAGGAGGAGGAACACTTGGTGTTGCTGCACCACTTTGAGTATGGTCAGCAGGTGCTTGACCGGTTTCACCAGTCTCCATACCATCCATAATTAATCCTTTATTGCCACTGTAAGAAACAAGGAACCATGCTAAAACAATGAAAACAATCAAAATAAAAACACGTTGAGGAGAGGCAAATTTTGAAAAACCATTATAAATATCTTTAAGCATTGACATTTTTGATATATATCAAGATATACATTACGTTATCAGGGGTTTACACACTCATTTATTTTTATTGTGATTTCCAGTTTTTTATTCAAATTCTTGATTTTCATAATCGAAATTTTCATCCTCATCATCTTCTTCATCCTCGTCTAAATCATCCAACATATACATATTTTTGATTCGTTTCGCTTCTAAAAAAGCAGAAATTGCTAAAGATTTTGCCAATTTTGCCTTTCTCTTGGCAGTTTGATACATTTCATAATACATTTCTTTTTTGTCTTTCAATTGAATTATCGTCGTTTCATCTACTATTTCAGGTAATTCAAACTCTGTCATAATACTATCATCTTGATGTATCTGAGTATTTGACAAAACAATTGGTTCTATGTCATTTCCTAAAGTTTCCTTGGATTCTATTTTTACCATTGGTTCTTCTATTGTTTGTCCTATTTCTACATTTGGTTCTTTAATTATTGTCTCTTCAATAATTGGCTCTTCTTTTGTATATGTTATTTTTTCAGCAACATCATAAGTTATTTTATCATTATCAACAGTATATTCATCAGTGTTATCAACAGTGTTATTAATTGTATTTTTATCAATATTATTAGAATATGTTGTCGATGATGATTTAGTTGTCTTAATAATACATCTCTCAAATAAATTCTTAGGTGTTAAAACCATTATTTGTTTCATTTCTAACTCGATTTGAAAACTTTTGGCGCTACATCTTATACCTTGAACTTCTAAAATAGTAATCATTTGTGTGTTTTCATTAATAGCATTCACTGTTAAATCATTTTCATTTTCATCATATATTTTCAAAAGTGGTTGGTCTTGTATTTTACAGTCAATACTACAACGCACTAAATAGAATTTTCCGGATTTAAAAATACGAATTGGAGAGGTAAAATAACTCTCAATATCATCGCGATTCAGTTCGACTTCAAACCACTTATCTCTCTTTGTATAAATTAATTCCTGACAACGAGATTCTAATAATTCTATCCATTGAATAAAATCACTATTTTCACCGGTAAACATTAATTCCGAATACATTTTTTTCCCCGATTTTATGATTCCTTGTTTGGTTTTACACGTAGGGGTTTGAATATAGACAGGCAATTTACCGGAGATTTGAAGTTTGCTAAAATAAGTCCCACCTGGCATAAGAATTGGATTGGTAAGTGTTAGCATATCAAATGGAAAATTAGCATCAGTTTCATATATTTCAGACATTGGCTATTAGTAGGAGACGCGATTTCTTTTCAATAATGTTTTCCGCGGATAAAACAAAATATGTATGATGTAGTTAAAGAAGTATTTAAAAATGATACTGTGAAAAATGAAATCAAAAACGCATTGAAATCCGTCGGTGGATTTATCTACAGTGAATTATATTTCTATGTATTAATTGTCGCGATTTATTGTGGATTATTATTCTTATTTGTTTTAGGAATTCTTATCTATTTACTAAGTATTAGTCGCAAATTAAACCAGTTAAGATTTGAATACGCACACTTGTGTGCGAATTCAAATATGTAACTCGGTAACTTACTTGAAGGAGCTAAACTGCGTAGCAGTTGATTCTTCAAGGGTGTACACCTTTGCACATTTAAAACGCCGATGAGTTCTACGAACTCATTAAGCGTTTTAAATGTTGCGAAGGTAATGTTACTTTACGCCGATAAAAATTCCAATTAATGGTCAATATTTTGCCTATGGCAAAATATGACTTATTAATCGGCATTTTAAAGGTGTAAAGGTGTAAACCATTATATCGCAATGACACAGACTTCATTATAATAAAATGTTAGAATAATTAAAAAGGGTGTAAAAATTTGTCTTAATCATTATTAGTTATTCGGATACATACCCGGACCTTAGACAAATGACTTATTACTTAATGCCCCACGTAAATCACTCTCTTATTCAAAATTTAGAGGTTGTTTCCAAAAACGACAATTCTCTAGATGAACCATTCATTTCTAATTCTATGTATAATTATCTTCAACAAATCAAGGACAAGATTAATAATCGCAATGGAGAATGGAATATCTATAAGAAATTCACCAATCCCTATGAGTTTATCCACACAAATCTATACCGAAAAAGTGTATGTAAATACAAACCAATCTCTCGTGCCTATTTCAAAATGATAGAAATATTAAATACATTTCCTATGTCATTTTGGAAACAACCATCTATTCGTACGTTTTCATTGGCAGAAGGACCCGGTGGATTCATCGAAGCCATTATTCATACACGTATTCTTAGTCGCAGTCAATGTCGATTTACCGATATTGATAAAAATCGGTCAAATACATTAACTGATTCTTTTTTCGGTATGACAATTGAAGATATGAGTAATGATACTGTCCCTGGTTGGAAGAAAATCCGAGATTTCCTACATAACTATCCGAATATTATTTTGGAAAAAGGAATCCGTGGTAATGGTGACCTGTTAGAACACGCGAATTTCTTACATATACGAGAGAAATATGGTGGAACTATTGATTTTGTAACAGGCGATGGCGGTTTCGATTTTTCCGGTGATTTTAATCATCAAGAAGTAAATATTGTCCAATTATTATTCATACAAGTATTATATGCGATTATATTACAAAAACAAGGCGGTAGTTTCGTTTTGAAAATGTTCGATTTTTTTCATAAACACACGGTCGATATTTTATATTTGCTGTCGAGTTTATATAATTCTGTGAATATTTTTAAACCTTGTACAAGTCGCCACGCAAACTCGGAAAAATATATAGTATGTCAAGGTTTTAATGGGAATCAAGAACATTGGTTTCCCATTATTGAACGTGCATTCTTAAATGCTGTCGAAATCAAATCCGCGAATTATGCGTCCATTTTAAATCTCGATATTCCTCTCTATTTTTACAATAAAGTCGAAGATATGAATTCACTTTATGGACAGATACAAATCGACACGATTTCTGCCACATTGGCATTAATGGACTCTCCAGTGAGGAAAGAAAAAACAGAAGTCTATGCCAAAACAAATAATCAAAAATGCGTAGTTTGGTGTATGAAATATGGATATGAATATTATCGACAAGACAAACAACGCATTAATGGAGACCACGACGTACACGGCTCAGGCAATCATTCGGATAGTAGTAATGATGAATTTACACGAGGAATAATGATGGATATATAAGAATATATCCATAATAGGTGGGGATATATGTATAAATATCCATAATAGGTGGGGATATATGTATAAATATCCCTAACCTAGAATAAATATTAGATATGTATATAGTATATCTAATATGAGTAGCAACTCAAATTCCTTATTAATTAATAATACATTTAGTGGAATTTCGTCAGATGGTACATATCAAACAATTATTATGCGAAAACCGAATTCTATTTATGGATATAAGTTATATTGTTCTCAAGACGCCGGAGAGAATTGGAAAATAACCGAAATTAGCGCATTATTGGTTATGTATATTGTTGTGTTTAAACCGACAGATAGTGGGACACAAGAAACACTTCTTGGTGTATTTAGACGCGAAGAACAAGCCATACGATTCCTATCCGAAAGACGTGCAAATCTTGGATTAGACCCAGCAAATGACCCTACACATTCTGTTGATAAATTAGTGGTTCATGGAAATCAGGTCCAACCAATGATTACTATGAATAATTGTGGACAGAAACAATTATTGATTTATGATGGAATCATTATGAATACAGTAGATGGTGGTATATCTTGGGTTGTATCAAATCCTGAAATCTTTGTTGGAATCAAAAAAGACGGCAAATGTGCGTTGATTTATGCGAATGATAGTTATAAAAACCACGATGGTGTTCCATTATCCTATACTTTCCGAAAAATGGTCTATTATGGTGGTTATTATCAATAATTTTTAGTGTTTTTTACATTTTTGTCTCTCTAAATATTCCTGTCTCTCTATATATTCTGGAAAACAAATATGGATTTATCGACTTCCACATATGCTGGGTCGCGGTCGTGTCTCGATATCCAAAACGCATATCTGTCATCGATTTGTTCCGCATCAAATCCTATACAATATTGAATTCCAATCTTACAGAAATGAAATACTTGACTATGTTTTACCGGTTTCATATCCGTATCAAAAATCACTAACATATGATAATATTCCAATGTTGTGGCAACAGTTGGATGCTCACAATAATGGACAACCGCTATAAAACTATTATGGAAAGGATCATAAACCGGCACCGATGAACCTCTCACCTTCCTGAAAAAAGAATTCTGTAAATCATATTCTGTTTGAATTTCTAATTGCTGGGTTTGCCAATTCACTGTACCGATCTGATAAGGATCCCAACGATATATAAATTGTTGATACTCCCACGAAGATTCAATCGGTATCCAATTCTTCTCACAAGCAGTATCTGTCGGTGGTTCTATTATTGCTCCTGAATCAAACATACACATATCCGCATTATAGTCTCCCACCATAATGCGTAATTTACCTGTCGGATGATGCGATTTATTTGTACAAACATATTTCATATTTCCCTGAATATCATTGAAAATACGTACATCTTCATATCCTTGAATCGTCGTATCCATAATCGGCATATCTCTCGTTATCATTCCATCCCACGCTTCATTGGAACTTAGGATAGTAGTGAAATCTTCGGATAAAACAGATATCACATTTTTAGTAACTAAATGTCCATTTGGATGATGGATAATATAACGACCATATTTGTCCAATTCATAATTTACATATCGCGTGTTTAATATCGGTTTCCCCTCTCCATAGGATTGAATACAATGTGACGATGATGATGGTTGAAATCCTTCGAACTTTGGGAGATTATATTCTATTAGTTTTGTATTAGCCATATCTACAACACCTGTCGAATATAAATGACTGGGAATATAAAGGATAGAATCGTCGTGGTCAGCATGATACCAATTGATTTTCCATAATGCGTGAGTTTCCAACCAAGCCCAGAAATTTACCTCCCACGGTAAAACATTATATACTTGCATAAAAGGAATAAAATGGGATTTATAATGAGAGAATAATTCTTGGAATCTTTTGGCGTGTCCTAATAAGAATCCACCGCAAAATCGCCAATTAATATGATTCGCAATTGTTTCTTGTCCTTGGTCTTTATTCCAACAACCAGGATTCGCCAAGAATTCGGTTTTCCAAGGCAGTCTGGAAATCGTTCTCATATACGCTGAACTACGTGTTTTTTGTTTGAATATATGACAAAGATTAAAATCAATCCAAGAGAAATAATCCGTTGAAAATGGATTTTCATCAATTGCCATTGTCATAAATTCGACTTTCATATTCATCAATGTTAAGAACAAATGCGTATCTTTGACTTGATTTCTTGCTGTAGGGAGTTCATTACGCCACGGCAGACAGGCTTGATACATCCATGTATCCATATAATTCACAACTCTTAATAAAACATTCGGATAACTAGAAAATTGGATTTGAAATTCTTGATAAATATCTTGACTGACGTAAAGAATAATCGGCACATCTTGTTTTGCTATATTTATAAAATTATCGAATCTCCAATTGTGGGTTTTATGGGATTCTTTACATTGAATATTGATAAAACAGGAAACATAGGTTAAACTAAATGGATGGAATTCTGTCATTAATTTTTATTGTTATTGTTTATTGTTAATACTTATTTTTTATTTCTACTTACAACGTGAGAGATAAAAATATAGAAATATAGATTCAAGTATAATTATCAACTAACAGTAAAAATGAGTAATCAATCTATGTCTATTACAAAAGCATTAGTCGAGTTAAAAGTTCTTGATAAAAGAATTCAAAAAGCAATTGATGAAATTGTATTTATTATGTATAAGACGAAAACCAAAAATTTCCAAGTATCAGAAGAAGAATTTCGTAAATCAACTATTGCTAGTTATCAATCTTTGAATGATATGATCGAGAGACGCGACAAAATCAAAAATGCGATTGTCACTTCAAATTCACAGACAATTGTTGAAATCGCTGATATGAAAATGACAGTTGCCCACGCGATTGAATACAAAAAAACCGTTTTTTACAAGAATTTGATTCTGGATAAAATGCGTGAACAACGACGTATCGTTATTTCAGAAGCAGAAAACCATAAAATTCGTGTCCAATCGAAAATCGATGAAAATATTCGTGTTTTATGTGGAAAAGACGGAAAACCAGACGCAAATACAATTCAAATAGTTACTGAGAGTATTACTAAATCAGACCCTATCGACATATTTGACCCTTTACAATCAGAAAAAGAATCCAACCGTCTTGATGATTTTGTGTCTGAATTTGCCAAAAACATTGATGTTGTATTAGCAGAATCAAACGCCAGAACAATCATTGACTTATCCCAGTAAATTTATATAAAGAAAAAAGGAAAATAACAAATACCCACCAAATTATACGAAACTCTTATCTACAAATGAAACCGCTTCTGTTATTCTCGGTTAATGAATAACGACATTAAAATGGAAATTATATTATAAAAAATAAGTTAGCAAAATAACTTATTATCGATTCAAATCTCAACTTATAACAATTATCATATTCATTCATTATTACATTTATCTATCTCATTATCACAATTATCTATGTCATTATCACAATTATTTTATCGTCATCGTTCTATCAAATCCGTGTAAAAGGTCTAATGGCTGTATCATTTCAGCCGATAGGATACCTCACGGCTGTATTTATTTGGTGGGTCACAAAAAATACGAAACAACGAGTTCGTATTTTTTACTTATAGATTTTTTTATTTATTCATTTATTGTTTATGTTTGATATTTTTTCTTATAGTTTATATGATAAAATTCCAGTTTGGAACCATAATAATACTTGGGTTCCTACATGACTATAATGATAAAGTGGTCGCAATTGTTTCATACAACCAAATAATACAACAATTGTAAATAATCCGACTTTTTGCCATATCTCGGTCTCAGGATGGACCAACATTACGATATTGTCAAAAAATATAGGAAGTAAATGAGGAAACAATATATCAAAACTATTCAGGTTCATCATTGATTTTCCGTGCATATAGTGAAGCAGGAAACGTTGGTTAAATTGTAAATAACCGACAATATGTATAATTGTACTTAAAAGAAATAAAAATATTTGGTCTTTTTGTGTAAAATCTGTCCAAGCCAAAACCACAAGCAAACAACGCAATTGAATCGCAAATGAATCATTTACAAAAGACTCAACGAGTGTCGATTCTCCTAATGGCAACAACACATGGTTATCGGTAAAATTCGGATGTTCTAATTCGCTGGCGACACGTGATTCTGATTTATATCGTTTCAAGTATTGTCCTGCCTCATAATGATATTGATGACTATGAGTCGCCAAATTCACAATACCTATCATATCAAAAAGACCACTGTAAAATTGCCTATAGTTATTGCGAAGAATTCGTCCGTGATAATTAATTCCAGCGATAAAAATATTAAGATAAAAAGTATATTCCAAAATCAATTCGCTTGTGATTGCGTGTTCAATTGTCGCCCATTTGGCCATTAGTTTTTTTGTGAATGTTTTCAAAATCAAGGAAAACCAATATAAATTCAGGATAAAAAAGGTAAAAGTTGTTCCATAAATCCACACAATCGCAAACGGTTGTGATTTCGAAATATTAAAATTCGATAGACAATATAATTCTGGTTCTAATAATGCGTTCTTAAAATACAATACAATTCTTATCCAAATAAAAGACACGACGAAAGCATATTCATTCAAGGGTTCGAGCATTTGTGTGACCGTTGATTTTGCCGGCGATTGATTTATGTATTTGAATATATGTCGTAATGCCAAAAAGAATGTACTTAACTCGGAACGGATTAATTCAACCATGAAAAAATGAGTTTTTGTTAAATCCACATTGTATATGCCTTGGAAAATACGGAAACTAATCACAATAAAATGATGAAACCAAATTTCAGGCGAACTAGTAAAAGCCAAATCGATAACACAATGCACAAATGCCAAGTTCGCGCCGGCATATAACATCGATTTATCATCGCGTATCCAATAATTTGCGAGAACTAATCCGGCGGAAATACTTACAACTAATGATGTAATATTTCTCCACCATTCAATAGTATTATTTTGCGGTTTTTTTTCAGTCATACTGTCGTGACTCGATAGTATCAGTTAGATTATAGTCTGACACTGATTCTATATTATTTCTATTTATTTGGATAATGACTTGGTATTGTTCGTTTTTCTGCGTGTGAACCGACTCCTTAATTTATGTGTTTTACTACGCACACGAGTTTTTACACGTGTATTTCCAGTATTATCACAATAGCCCATACAAGAACTAATAATAATTTCACATTCATTCATCGGTATATCTGAATAATCATCCTCTAATTTGTATATAATAGCAATAAATAAATCACGAATTGGCAAATAACGTGTTTCCCCGTCTTGGCTCAAATCAAAAATATCGAGTAATTCGGCTTGTGTCCATAAAGGAACTATTTTATTATCTCTACAAAAATAAACATTTCTCAATCTGTCTTTTGGTCGATTCGGATTAAACTCAAAACGCATATTATCGACACTTATATGTTTTTCAAATTGACTATTGGAGAGATTTTTTGCGTTTGAAACAATATCATATGGATATAATCGATGCTTTCCTTCACAAATTGAATTTATTTCAGGAAGTGTATTTCTACATTCGACAATCTCTCCTGGTTTCGCATAATATTTGAGAGCCCCAAATGGAAATGGAACTATTTTTTTTTCATTGCGATATACACGTCCGTGAGTGTCAATAATAATCTTATAAGGAAAATTATGACGACTCTTTTTTGGATTGTATTCTGTCGGTGTATTTTCTCTCGACGATTCTGAAGAGGATATATCCGATTCTTCATTTTTAGATGATGACAGTCGATTTAATGCTTCAAGCACTATTTGATTCGGGTCATTATCTTGAATAAACCGGTCTGGAATCGAATAATACATTTCTTTTAAATCGGATACCTGTTGGTGTATTGATTTTATCGCAAACATACACGACTCGGTATCAAATGAATTCTCATAATCTGTAAAATATCTCTCTAACTCTTTGATATAATTTGTATTTTTATTATAGGTATAATCTGAAAATTCTGCCATAATGAAAATATTTTACGTATATATTATAGCCCGATAATGTTTTTTCTGACAATTTTGAGAGAATATACACATACAACCCAGAGAAAATACACATAAAGATAAATACAGAATGAAAATCAATAAAACTCTAAATGTTAAATAAAAAATTAATTAAAAAAATATCAGTTCCTTCGAACTCTTTTCCACAACCAGTAAAATTGCCTCTCAATTATCAACGTGTAAAACAAGTCGATATACCTTCTTTCCAACATTTTCTGAAAAATATGGGAAATGATGTATATTTAACTCAAGAATCTACTGTTAATTATCAACCCTATGATGTCTGTTCATTTCAATATTATTATCCTCATTATAAGGTTTTTTTCGAAATGACTCCCGTGAATTGTAATCAAATCACATTTAATCATCGATGTCAATTAACCGGGTTCAATCGTGTTTATGATACTGTCCTTAAACGAGATATTGAAACCCCAATTTTCATTAAATTCGCACCTCTATTGGACCCTCTTAGATTCTTAACTGGAAAATATTTGGATGAACCAAAAACAAAAGTATTACCATCTCTAGATTCTACTTCTGAAACCTGTTATGATAAATTTTTAGATATTCACAATGCTTCTTATGTCGATTGTTTTTTCAGTTTTTTAGTCTCTCGCTATAAGGAAGAAACTGGATTTAAACACGGCATCGATTTTTATGGAACTTATATGGGCATTCAACGTCTTTATCGATATGATATGATTGATGATATTGAATATTTGAGAGAATCCAAAGTGTTTAATGAAAATCCAGGATTATATGAAATGGACCCTGAAGAATTAGCACTTGTTTTGGAGAAAGATGATGAAAACGATGATATGGATTCAGGAAATTCTAGGAAAAACAGAAAAGAATTAATTATCGGAGAGGAAAACACGATTGATTTGGGAATTGAAGAATTATTAGTGGAAAATTTGGATATTGATAACGCCGATAATATTGATAACAAACTTTGTGTCAATTTGATCGATTCTGTAAATTGTGAAAATGATAACGAAAAAATCGATGAAATCGTGGAAAACGATACAAAAAGTGAATGTGGTAGTTCTTCTTGTTATGAGAGCACAACAGATAATGATTCATCGTCGTTAAATTCGCTATCAGATAATGACAATGAAAGCGAAAATAGTGATAAAAGTGAAAATAATAAAAGTAGTAACAATGATAGTGATAGTAGTAGTGGTAGTGGTAGTGGTAGTGGTAGTGGTAGCAGTGACTGTGAATATAGTGACCCTAAACTCTTTGTTTATTTAAAAGATTTTCCGGTTCAAATGATATGTCAAGAGAGATGTGTCGATACATTGGATAATCTAATTGTCAATAAAATTATACAAACTGATGAAGAGATTGTTTCTGCTCTTATCCAAGTGATTATGATTTTAATCGAATACCAACGACAATTTCAATTTACTCATAATGATCTACATACATCGAATATTATGTATCAGAATACGGATGAACCGTTTTTAGATTATACAGTAGGCGGACAGAAATATCGAATTCCAACCTATGGTCGTATTTATAAATTAATCGATTTTGGTCGCGCAATTTATACTTATGAAGGTATGCGTTTCTGTAGTGATAGTTATTCAAAAGGTGGTGATGCATATAGTCAATATAACACAGAACCTTATTATAATCCGGAAAAAGAACGGGTTGAACCTAATTATAGTTTTGATTTATGCCGTCTTGCGTGTAGTTTATACGATATTATTGATGATGATTTTAAGGATTCAAGGGCTCTCGTGGATTTATGGATTCAAGATGATTTCGGAAAAAACGTATTATATAAACGAAATGGTGAAGAGAGATATCACGACTTTAAATTATATAAGATGATTAGTCGAACTGTTCATAATCATGTTCCATTTAAACAATTGCGTCATCCTGTTATCGCCAAATATAAAATATAATTCGAGGTTTATCGACAACATTTTGTTTCCCTATGTATATAGATTCATCCATATACATGGCACTTTGTACTCCAGCGTTTGTTTATTTAGTGATTTCTCTCATTTCCATTTTGTTTATGACAATGTTGAATTATGGTAATACCGATATGTATGTGGTTGGTAATTATAAACTTGCTGTCACCACTCTCTACATTATTATTATTGTGAAAATTCTCTCCGTGTTTTTCTGGACTTGGATTTTGAATCTGTTCTGTAAAGCAGGAGCAGGTTGGTTTTCTTGGGTTTTAGTTCTTTTACCTTATGTTCTTATGTTTGCTTTTATGGGAACAACTATGTTAGGATACTAGGACAACAATGTTAGGATACTAGGACAAATATGTATTCTATCCCGTTCATAGCATACTATAGATTCTCTCCAAATATGAATATGAACGAAATTGACCAACTGACATTAAAATTATTCACCAACAAACGAAATTATCATCAATATTTATCCAAAACAAATATTGAAGACGCTGAAAAAATACAAGTATTCTATGATAAAATTAAGAAATATAAATTCAGAATTCGAGAGATTTTTCTTAAATATTTAGATTGTCCTCATACACAAACTACGACTGATGTCGATGAAGAATTTGAACAATTATTTCGGGTTTTAATTAAACATTTTGATATGAAAGAATACGAGAATAAATGCGCAAGACACGGATATAATGAAACTGACAGTAGTAGTGATGAAGATGATGACAGGGAATTTAAGAAAGAAGAAGCCAAAGTTATGGAGCCGAATGTTTTAGAAGATTGTAGTGATGATTTTGCTTAAGGATTTTCGACAGGTTGAGTCGATGGTCGCAATTGAGTAATTTTAGAAGTATCTGCCGGACATTTTATGTCTTTTTGTTTATATTTAAAACACGCACCTGCAGAATCTTTATATTGAACAATATCGATATTATCAGGAGTTGGATATACGGTTATTTTCCGCATATCTGGCGCAACCGTATACACATATAAAATTCCAATCGCTAAACTGATAATAAAAACAGGGATATTAATATATTTTAGGATACCTGTTGTCATTTATTTATGATTTTTAGAGAGATATATTTTCTCTCTTACTACCAAATAAAAATGCTCGAAGACAAAAATAATATTTTGTATTTGATTCTATTGGTTATTGGCGCTTTTGTCCTTTATTTTATGAGAGGTACTAATCTTGGAAAAATGACAGGTGGCAACGCAACTAGTCATCATTGTGATAGTAATACTGGTGTATGTAAAGCATAGTATCCCCATATAGTATTAAACAGGATGACACAACGTGTAAACGATGGATCCTATTATTTTTTAAATAGAAATAATACAGATTATAATGTTGAACCATTTAGTACAACTGACCAACTCTATTTAGACGCTGGAACAACTGCTTGTACAGGGGTTAATCCAGATAATTATTGCAAACAAGCGACCCAATATAAGAATCACGTGGATGAATATAATGCTTTAGTAAATACAGGGAAAACAATGAGTGGAGCATATCAAGATGAACTTGTGTTTTATAATCGTGATGTCATGCATAATTATCATCTTGTTTTCGGTATTGCTCTTATGTTAGGAACCATTCATTATCTATCCAAATAAACCGTGTATAATATATATATCCAAAATGTCTAAAAATTTTTATGAAGTAGGGTATGGTGATAATAGTAATTATGTTTGGAAAGATAGTAATAATAGTGACGGTAAAACAATTTTTGAATTAGAACAGAATGTGATTCAGCGTTTAAATGAATATAACAAAGCATATTTCGATACGGGTTATTGTAAAGCATTAAAATCATCAAATAAACCGCCTGATAGCAAATGTTCGAGTTATAAACTTGCCAATGGTTCTTGGAATTCTTCCGTTAATATGGACTCCGTCTATTCAACAAATCTCGACAATGCGATTAACGATTTAAAACAAGTGTTAAATTCATCAAGTCTTCAGAAAGATGATATTAATAAATACAATAAAACAATAAATGACATAAACGACCTCGTTAAACAAATTAATGCAACGCGTTCTGAATATGACCCCAAACTCCAACAAATTATCGAGAATTCGAACCGAAGCAATTCGCAAAATGCCGTCGATTCTACCGTTTATGCCGGTATTGTTATCTCTATCGGTCTCGCGAGTCTCCTGTTTTTTGCGTTTGCGAAAGCCGATAGTATGAAATAACGGACAACTCGATAAATGAAATCGAAATAAAGGTTCTCACTTGTATATACTTACTTTATTCAAGTAAATATATGGATAGAAAATGGATTTCAAAGATATTTATCGCCTAACAATAACAAATCAAATCTTATCATTGTCCAACCAATATTTAAATAATAATGACCCGAATCTTATTATTTCCGGTATTGTTGTTTTTATTGCGTTGGCGTATACGTGGTTTGAAATTCAACCTGCGGATATTAAAAAACAATGGATAAACATTTTCCAAAATAGAATGCGAGAGATTTATTCTTATCAATCAAAAACTCATAAAAGCATTGTTTATATGCGTCCACATATCTTAACAACCACTATTGATTATACTAATGAAAAACAAAAAAGAACTCATACAAGTCTTAAATATCGTGCTCTTGTTGATTATTTAATGCGCAATCACTCGGATTCTATCAATGAATATCACGATTCTGTGAATTATATTCGGATTCGAGGTGAAAATGCGTCTTCATCCAATAATTATAATATCATGTTTATTCCAGGAAACGCTGATATTGAACTTGAAAATGAAATAATGTGTCGTGTTCAATATAAAATATCAGATGAACGTGTTAATGATTCTGAAACCTATTTTTCTCTGTTTGAATTATATATCAATGAACCGAATAAAACAAATGTTATTTTTGATTTTTTGAAACAATGCGAACAAGAATATGTAGAACGTAGAACCAATGATGATAAAAAATATGGACAGAAGATTTTCGAATATACTAAGAAAGATTCGAATCAAGATGATTACGATGACGATGATGGTTTAAAAAATGGATATCAAATGTATCGTTTTAAAAGTAATAAATTCTTGGATAAAAACGTATTCTTCGAAGGAAAAGAGAAAATGATTGCTTATGTAAGTCAATTTATTAATGATGAATCGGCTCAAAAACGGGCTGAAGAAGAATATATGCGTTCCGGTGTAACCTTTAAAGCAGGAATGTTATTCTATGGTGTCCCTGGTTGTGGAAAATCAACAACAATTAAAGCAATTTTAAATATGACAAAACGAAATGGTGTTTACCTGAATTTAAATAGGATTAAAACTTGTTCTGAATTTTCTTCTATATTTCGTTCTGGGAAAATCAATGGTATCCAATATCATTTGAATGAATTGTGTTTTATTATTGAAGATTTCGATGCCAATCATTGTTCTGTCCTGAAACGTCGCGACTTAATTGAAGATGATGAATTTTGTGTTTTGGAAGAAGAATATATTCAAGATATTAGTGGTCAGTCACCTTTACAAAATGGATTGAATGAAAAAGATGTGGAATTAATTAAAAGATCGGGAAACTTATTTCCAAAAAATTCGAAATTAGGAAAACTATTTCGTGCCGTGTCGAAAACAATGCCAACTGAACCTATAAATTGTAAAAAGAATGAGAAAGATGATACATTAACATTAGAATGTGTTTTGAATGTATTGGATGGTGTGATTGAACTCCATAATGCGATGTTTATTTTTACTACGAATCATCCGGAAACAATTGACCCAGCATTATTGCGACCCGGACGTATTGATTATCAACACGAATTCCGACGTGCTTCGAAAAAAGTATTACGAGACATGTTTCAATTTAAATTTGAATTGGATAATGACACGATGGCGACACTTGATTTTGATTCTTTTGAAGATGAAGTTATGACACCGGCTGAAATACAATCGAAGATGTTTTTGTATAAGAAGACGGAATATAGGGAATGTTTCGAGGCCCTATGGGGTGGGGAACCTAAGGTTCCCATAAGATGTGCGCCGTGTAAACTGGCGCACATCGAAAACCCCCTCCTCTGATTTACACCTTTTTACATTTCAAACGCCGATTTTTATGTAGGTCATTCTATATAAAAATTTATTTATATTGCTTCTTAATTTTTCTTGTTTTATTTTTTGATACATATTTTTCTGGTCTTTCATAAGCACCTTTAAATGGTAAATGTTCCTATAATTGACGTTAACAAGATAGTGGGGAAATACTTGGATGAATTATATAACATCACACAAGAAGAAGAAATTATTGTTGTTGGAGGCGGAACATTTTAGAAAGACAGAGAACTAACACAAGAAGGTTTTCCATCGTTACAAAATAGTGAGGGAGTATTTGAATGTTGGTACAAAATGGATGAATAAACTATAACACAATATATAATTACTTTATTTTGTAAGTATATATATATAGAACTATGCAAGCAACAGAACCGGAGGCAACAGCACCACCACCACCACCACCACCAGCACCAACAGCAACAGCACCACCACCACCACCACCGAAGCTAATCAAACTCAGCCGGAAATATAATGCTAGTATGCTACAAGAGATCAGTACATTACAATTACGTAAAAGAAATCAGCGGCTAGGAGCCATAACTTCCTTTGATAACGAAGGTCAGCCACTTAACCACGAACAATTCGCTTTGTTGTTACAATTCTTACCACAAATGGAGAAATTAAAGTTATTTTTCATAGATGTTGTGCCTAGGCCTAACACGACCGAAACGGAAAGAATGATGAATGTCTTATGTAACTTATGTAATTTAAAAGAATTAATGATTGAAGGAAGAAACGTACAGCTGGAAAGAATACCTGATGAAATAGGTAACCTGACGAGCCTTAATGTACTATTTATAACGCTGACCCCAGATAGCCAAGACATTTCAGAAAACTTGTATAACCTAACAGAACTTAGGGAGCTTAGAATTAGGCAAGGTTCTTATGAAAGGTTATCAGACAACATAGGAAACTTAACCAATTTGTATTCGTTAAATGTTCTGTATAATGAAGGTATACAAAGGTTACCCCCAACAATAGGTCAGTTAACTAAATTGGAGGACTTAAGGTTACTACAAACGAACATAGAAGTTCTACCTGATAGCATTACGAATTGCACGCGTTTAATTTGTTTACGTATAGTTGAAACAGCATTATTGCGGCTTCCAGAAAACATTGGGGTATTGACAAATTTAGAGGAATTGATGATAGTAGACACAGCAATAGAAACATTGCCTGAATCTCTTACGCAACTGATAAACATACAGGCGTTTATCATAAGAGACAACCGAAATTTGCCAGGTGCAATTTTTCAAAGGGAACCGTTTAGACCTTTTATTGCAGGACTTAGAGAACGCATTGGAATAGATGCTAGTCGCCTTGATATTACAGGAAATACCGGTGCTATGGTTCAAGTACATCCCGGTCAAGCAGATCAAGGTAGGGCATATGAGGTCCATAATGCGTTTGACGTTATTCGATTTAATGAATTAGTCAAAATAATAAGTCCAGATGATGCTAA
>Ga0255211_1000260_pt1 | contig 19558 bp, 19 predicted proteins | sample Miss_Yuk_RepB_8d_FD_183036 | JGI IMG/M metagenome (GOLD analysis project Ga0255211, IMG submission 183036) | Freshwater microbial communities from Mississippi River, Louisiana, United States - Miss_Yuk_RepB_8d | ecosystem: Environmental > Aquatic > Freshwater > River | place: USA: Louisiana...
GCATCGTGGCCAACCTGATCTTCGCCGCCGCGCAGGCTGCCGACCTGAAGATCGGCATCGAGCTGCTGGCTCACATCCCGGCGTTCCTCTATGGGGTGCTGATCATCGGGTTTCTCCTGTTCGAGCCGCTGGGCCTGGCCAAGATCTACAGCAACCTGCGCAACTACTTCATCTTCTGGCCTTTCGGTTACGCCCGCCGCTGAGCGAACCCCATCCCACTGCAACCTCAACCCTGACGAGGAATGTCTCCATGAATCGACGACTCAAACTGCTGATCGGCGCCGCCGCGTTCGCGGTGGGGGCGCAAGCCTCGTTCGCCGCCGAACCGATCCGCTTCGCGCTGTGCTACGACCTGACCAAGGCCTACACCTTCGTCACCCCCCAGTTCGCCCAGGCTGCCAAGGACTACGCAGCGCTGACCAATCTGCGGGGTGGCATCGAAGGCAATCCGGTCGAGATCATCGTGCAGGACCACGGCAACGAGCCGCAGCGCGGCATCGAGTGCTACGAGCGGGTGAAGGGCCAGGCGCTCACGGTTGACCTGTTGTCCACACCGGTGTCGCGTGCCGTCCTTCCGCGCGCCATGAAGGACGATGAGGTCATGATCCAGGCCATGGTCGGCCGCGGCGACGCCGTTGACGGCGAAGTCTTCAAGTGGGTCTTCCCCTTGGGCCCGACCTACTGGGGCCAGGCGGCCAACATCGTCGGTCATTTCAAGAAGCAGTCCGGCGGCAATCTGAAGGGCAAGAAGATCGCCTTCCTGTACATCGACTACCCGTTCGGCCAGGAGCCCATTCCCGTCATGCAGGAGTTGCAGAAGCGGGAAGGCTTCGAGCTCCAGCTGTTCCCCTACCCGCTTCCCGGCAACGACCAGACTTCGGCATGGTCGCAGTTGCGGCGGTTCCAGCCCGACCTGATCGTGCACTGGGCCTTCTCGGCCATGCACGTCGTGGCGGCCAAGGAAGCCAAGCGCAACGGCATCCCGCTGGACAGGGTGGTCAGCGTGAACTGGCTGAACGATGTGGACATCGCCAATATCGGCGCAGAGGCGGCCAAGGGAATCCGGCGCGCCACGCCGGTGGTCAGTGGCACCGATCACCCGACCATCAAAGCCATCCTCCAGGAGCTCTACGACAAGGGCAAGGGCAATGGCGATCGGAAACTCGTGTCTGACATCTACTACGGGCTGGGATTGGCGACCTATGCCACGATCTTCGAAGGTGCCCGGCTGGCCCTGAAGAGCGAAAAGGCCCCGCTGACGGCGGAGAAGATGCGCAAGGGGCTCGAGAGCATTCGCAACTTCGACGCCGGCGGGCTGCAACCCGCCCTGACCGTGACAGCCAAGGATCATGGCGGTGGCGGCAAGACGCGCATCGAGATGTGGGACGGCAGCAAGTGGGTCCCGCAGAGCGACTGGTCGGCCGACTACGCCGACCTGGTATGGAGCACCGTCAAGCAGCACTCGGGCGACTTCGCCAAGTCAGCTGGCAAGTAAACACAAATCCTGCAGCGGCGGCCCAGCTTCCGGGCGCCGCTCCTTCACGAGGAGACCGCCCATGCGCGCCCGCTTGATTCGAACATTCGCCGCTGCCCTCTTCGCAGCCGCCTCGGCGGCAGCGCAAGCACAGGCCGCCGATCCGGTGCGCTTCGGGCTGTGCTACGACCTCACCAAGATCTACGTCGCCGCGGTGCCGCAGGTGGCACAGGCGGCCAAGGACTACGCCGATCTGCTCAACCTGCGCGGGGGGCTCGAAGGGCGGCCCATCCAGGTGATCGTGCAGGACCACGGCAACGAACCCCAGCGCGGCATCGACTGCTACGAGCGCCTCAAGCGCGAGGGCGTGATGATCTTCGACTTCTTCTCCACGCCGGTGTCGCGCGCCGCGCTGCCGCGCATCATGCAGGACGGCAACATCCTCGTGCAGCCGCTGGTGGGGCGTGGCGACGCGGTGGACGGCGAGGTGTTCAAGAACGTCTTCGTGCTGGCGCCCACGTACTGGGGCCAGGCCGCCAACATCATCAGTTACTTCAAGAAGCAGGCGGGCGGCAACCTGAAAGGCAAGAAGGTCGCGTTCCTCTACCTGGATACCCCGTTCGGACGCGAGCCGATGCCGGTCTTCGAAGCGCTCAAGCGCCTGGAGGGCTACGACTTCCAGACCTTCCCGTTCCCGGTGCCTGGCAACGACCAGAGCGCCGCCTTCGCGCAGATCCGTCGCTTCCAGCCCGACTGGGTGGTGCTGTGGTCCTTCTCGCCGCTGAACCCGATCTCGTTCCGCGAGATGCAGCGCAACGGCATCCCCATCGACAGGATGGTGACCGGCAACTGGATCAACGAGGTCGACATCAATAACTTCGGCGCCGCTGCCGCCAAGGGACTGAAACGTTCTGCCGTGGTGAGCGGCGGCGCCGAACACCCGCTGGTGCAGGACATCCTGCGCGAGCTTTACGACAAGGGCAAGGGCAACGGCGACCGCAAGCTGGTGGCCGATTCCTACTACAACACCGGGCTGGCCGTGTACTCCTCGGTGTTCGAAGGCGTGCGTCTGGCGATCAAGACTCAGGGCTGGCCACTCACGCCGGAAAAGATCCGCCAAGGCATGCATGGCCTGAAGAACTTCGACGCCAAGGGCTTCATGGCGCCGATCACGGTGACGCCGCAAGACCACGGCGGCGGCGGCAAGACCCGCATCGACATGTGGGACGGTACGAAGTGGGTGCCGCAGACGCCCTGGTTCGCGGACTACACCGGTCTGGTGAACACGCTCATCAAGGCCAATTCGGCCGACTTCGCCAAAGCGAACAAGTGATCGCAACCTCTACGCGCTCGACCCTCCGATGACCCACGCGCTGACGCTCAACAACATCGAGGTCATCTATGACCACGTCTTCCTCGCCATCAAGGGCGTCTCGATCGAGGTGCCACAGGGTGGGATGGTGGCGCTGCTGGGCGCCAACGGCGCCGGCAAGAGCACGACCCTGAAGTCCATCAGCGGACTGCTCAAGTCCGAGCGCGGCGAGATCACCCGCGGCAGCGTGCAGTTCATGGGCCAGGACATCGGCAAGCTCGCCCCTCAAGACCGCGTGAAGCTCGGCATCGCGCAGGTGCTCGAGGGCCGCCGGGTCTTCGAGCACCTGACGCCCGACGAGAATCTGATCGCCGCCTCGGCGGTGCGCGGCGGGCGCACCGAGATGCAGCGCAACCGCGACCGCGTGTACAGCTATTTCCCCCGCCTGCAGCAGCGCCGCACCGCCAAATCGGGCTACCTCTCGGGCGGCGAGCAGCAGATGCTGGCGATCGGCCGCGCGCTGATGACCCAGCCCAAGTTGTTGATGCTCGACGAGCCCAGCCTCGGCCTGGCGCCGGTGATCGTGGCCGAGATCTTCGACATCCTGCGCCGCATCAACCGCGAGGACGGCATGTCGATCCTGCTCGTCGAGCAGAACGCGATCGCCGCGCTCGACGTGGTCTCGCACGGCTACCTCATCGAAAACGGCCGCGTGGTGATGCACGACGAGGCCGAGGTTCTGCGCAACAACCCCGACATCCGCGAGGCCTACCTCGGCGGCGCCGAGGGCCGCGACTTCAAGGACATCAAGCACTACCGGCGGCGCAAGCGCTGGCTGGCTTGAGCCCAACGCGGTACGCGAGCCTTGCTGGCCGCCGGGTCACACCGGCGCGAACACCGGCAGCGGCGGCCCGCCCTCGCTCGGTTGGAACCTCACCGCCACGCGCTGGCCGATGCGGATCGCGTCGGCATCGGCATCGACGATGTTGGTCATCATCGACGGGCCTTCGTCCAAGGTCACGTAGGCGACAACGTAGGGCACCTCGCCACGGCGCATGACGCTGAAGCTGTAGATCGTGCCCTGCCCACCCGCCTGCCGCCACTCGGTGTTGACGCTGCCGCAGAACGGGCAGCCGTCGCGCGGGTAGTGGTGGTGCTCGCCGCAGTCGCGGCAGCGCTTGACGAGCAGCCGGCCCTCGGCGGCGGCGTCCCAGAACGGCTTGGCGTCGGGGTAGACGGTGGGTGCCGGCATCTGGCGCCGGCCGATGTTCAGACTCATGCGCGCTCCAGGATGAGTGTGGCACTGCCGTGCCGGGTGCCGAGCGAGCCGCCGGTGCCGTGCGCCAGCGCGAGCCTGCAGTTCGGCACCTGCACCTTGGGGTGGGCCTCGCCGCGCAACTGGCGCACGGCCTCGATGACCTTGGTCATGCCGCCGCGGTTGCCCGGGTGGTTGTTGCACAGGCCGCCGCCGTCGGTGTTGAACGGCAGCTTGCCGGCGCCGGCGATCAGGTTGCCGTCGCTGACGAAGCGGCCGCCCTGCCCCTTGGCGCAGAAGCCCAGGTCCTCCAGCGTGAGCAGCACGGTGATCGTGAAGCTGTCGTAGATCGAGGCGTACTGGATGTCGGCCGGCTTCACGCCCGCTTCTTCGAACGCGGCCTTGCCGGTCCACGCCGCGCCGGTGGTCAGCAGATCGACCTTGCCGCCGCTCTGTGCGCGCTGGTATTCGCCGGTGCCGATGATGTTGACGACCGGCCGCTTCAGGCTGCGCGCGATCTCGGGTCGCACCACCACCAGCGCGCCGCCACCGTCGCTGATGACGCAGCAGTCCAGCCGGTGCAGCGGGTCGGCGATCATCGGCGAGCCGACCACGTCCTTCACCGTGACCACCTCGCGCACCATCGCGTGCGGGTTGTGCTGCGCGTGGTGCGACGCGGCGACGCGGATCCACGCCAGCTGCTCGCTCGTCGTGCCGTGCTCGTGCATGTGGCGCATGGCCGCCATCGCGTACATGTTCATCGTGGTCGGCGCGTAGGGCAGCTCGAAGGGCACGTCGGGCGCCGGGCCGTAGTTGCGCGGCGCGGTGCCGGTGGCCATGCCCTCGGCCTTGGGCCGGCCGGCGAGCGTGATCAGCGCGACGTTGCAGCGCCCGGCCGCGATGGCCGCCGCGGCGTGCGCCACGTGCACGACGTAAGACGAGCCGCCGGTCTCGGTGGTGTCCACGTGGCGCAGCTTCAGCCCGAGGTAGTCGACCATCGACAGGGCGCCCAGACCCGGCGCGTCGCCGGCGCAGAAATAACCGTCGACGTCCTGCAGCGTCAGTCCGGCGTCGGCCAGCGCGCCGCGCGCCACGTCGGCATGCAGCTGCGCGACCGATTTGTCATCGGCGCGGCGGATCGGGTGCTCGTAGGCGCCGGCGATGCAGGCGGAGTTCTTCAGGCTCATGCCGGCGTCCCCACGGGCTTCACGGTGGCAGTGCCCTTGATCACGTCCTGCCCCTTGGCGTTGCGCACCCAAACGTCGTAGACGGGCGGCTCGCTGCCGGGGCGCAACTCGCCGCCGCCGGTGACGTCGTCGTCGATGCGCACCGGCTGCACGAACTTGATCTCGAGGAGGATGCGGTTCAGCGCCTGCACGCCGAGCGTGTTCTTCAACGCCTGCCAGATCAGCGCCACCGACATCGTGCCGTGGGCGATGATGCCGCCCATCGGGCTCTTGGCGGCGAATTCCTTGTCGACGTGGATCGGGTTGTAGTCGTTCGTCACCGCCGCGTACTTCAGGATGGTGTCGAAGTCGACACGCTTGGTCGACGGGGTCAATTGCGCCTGCACGGGCACTCCTCCTCTACTGCGTCTACTGCGCCACCAGCGTCGTCATGACCCCGGTGAACAGCAGCTCGTTCGATCCGACGGCGCGCGTCTCGCTGCGCACACGCACCCACTTGCGGTCCTTCTTGACCTCCTTGTCAAGGCACCACACGTCGGTGCGGAGCGTCTCGCCGATGCGCGGCATGCGCCGGATGTCGAAGGTTTGGCCGCCGTGCACGCCGCCGGGCGGGCGCGGGGAGTTCAGCGTCAGCACCGCGTCGATGACGATCATCGCCAGCATGCCGGCGGGCATCACGCCCGGGTCGTCGTCATTCGGGTAGACGCTGCGCCACTTCGCGACGGTCGATTCGTCGACCGAAAAATTGCGCGCGCCGTAGTGCTTGCCCGGCTCGTAGTGGGCGTAGTCGAAGACAGGTCCATCACTCATGCGGGCTCCACTTGCGGAATCTGCTGCGCACTGCCTGGGCGCGACTCGAAGCACACGCGCACCGCCATGCCGATGCGCACCTGCGCCGGGTCGCAGCGCAGCACGTTGCACATGAAGCGCAAGCCTTCGTCCAGGTCCACCAGTGCCAGCACGTAGGGCGTGTCGCCCGCGAACGACGCGATCGGCGCGCGGTGGATGACCGAGCAGCTTGCGATGCGCCCGCCGCCCGCGGCCTTGTGCCATTGCAGATCGGTGGCGTGGCAGTGCACGCAGGCGTTGCGTGCATAGAACTGCGCCTTGCCGCAGGCACCGCAGCGCTGGTAGCGGAACTCGCCGAGGTTGGCGCCTTCCCAGTAGGTGCGGCTGATGCCATCGGGCACCGGCACCGGCTTGGCTTGCGTTTCGGCCATCGTCAGGCCCTCCCCAGCAGGATCGAGCAGTGGCCCGAGAAGATGCCGCCGAGCGTGTGCGCGAGCGCGACTTCGGCGCCCTTCACCTGGCGCGGCCCGCACTCGCCACGCAGCTGGCGCACCGCCTCGACAACGTGGAACATGCCGCCGGCCGGGCCCGACGAGCCGTACGACAACAGTCCGCCGTTGCTGTTGAGCGGGAACCTGCCGCCGATGGCGAACTCGCCGGCCAGCGCCGCCGGGCCCGCCGCGCCGCGTTCGTAGAACCCCATCGACTCGAGCTGGATCAGCAGCGTGCTGGTGAAGCAGTCGTAGATGTGCGCACTGTCGACGTCGGCGTGCGTCAGCCCCGCGCGGCCGAGCGCTTCGGCCACCGACTCGCGGCACCCGAAGTCGATCAGCGACGGCGCGGCGAAGATGTGCTCGTGCGTGTGGCCCTCGCCGGTGGCGAGCAGCTCGACCGCGCGCTTGGGCAGGTCACGCCCGGTCTCGGAGGCGCTGACGATCACCGCCGCGCCGCCGTCGGAGACGGGGCAGCAGTCGAGCATGCGCAGCGGCGAGGCGATCACCTTGGACTTGCGCACGTCATCCATCGTGATCGGCTTCTTCATGTGCGCCTGCGGGTGCAGTGCCGCGTTGGCGCGCTGGTTCACCGCCACCGCCGCGAGGTGGTCGCCGTTCAGCCAGCCTTCGTGGAAGTAGACCTGCGCGGCCATCGCGAAGGCCGCCGGCACGCTCATGCCGTAGGGCTGCTCGTACTGCGCGTGGCCCACGTCGGCGAGCGCGGCCTGCACCTTCTCGCCCATGCCGGTGAGGCGGTTGTCGCCGGTCACGCACAGCACGTGGCGGCACAGGCCCGAGCGCACCAGCGACTCGGCATGCCGCACCAGCAGCCCGCCGGTCATGCCGCCCATGCAGATGGAGGCATTGACCTTGGGCCGGAAGCCCAGGTACTCGGCGAGCACGCCGCCCAGCATCAGCTGCGGCGAGGCGAACGAGTACGCGGTGAGCAGGCCGTCGATGTCCGACAGCTTCAGGCCCGCATCGGCGAGCGCGCCGAGGGTGGCCTCGGTGTGCAGCGACATGCAGGTGCTTTCCGGCAGCGAGCCGACCTGCGTGTCGAACACGCCGCTGACGATGGCTTTGCTGGCCATGGTTCTCCTTCGATGATTCGGTCAGGGCAGGCTGACGACGACGTCGCGCTGCAGACGGCGCAGCTGCTCGGCGGCGCCGTCGACGAGGTCAGCCATGATGTCCTTCGCGGGCCGACGGCCCTTGACGAGCCCGCCCGCCTGCCCCGCGATGTTGTAGAAGAGGTCGTGCCGCCCCGCCGCCAGCGCTGCGGCGAGGAAGTCTTCCATCAGGATGCGCTGGTGCGGCGTCTCCAGCGTTGGCAGGCCGGACTCGGCCCAGGCCCGCGAGATCTCGCTGTGGAACGCGCGCACGGTCTTGCCCGTCCAGATCTTGCCAATGCGGAAGGCTTCCGAATCGGAGGCGACGATCTGGTCCTTGCAGGCGTCGAACAGCTCGCCTTCGTCGGCGACGAGGAAGGCGGTACCGATCCACACCGCCTGCGCGCCGAGCGCCAGCGCAGCGACGATGCCGCGCCCGTCGGCAATGCCGCCGGCGGCGAGCACCGGCGTCGGGCTCACCGCGTCCACCACCTGTGGAATCAGCGGCAGCGATGCCACCGTGCCGGTGTGGCCGCCGGCCTCGGTGCCCTGCGCGACGATGGCGTCGACGCCGGTCTTCTTCTGCCGCACCGCGTTGCGCACCGAGCCCGACAGCCCGATCAGCTTCATGCCCTGGGCGCGCGCGCGCTCGAGCAGGAAGTCGGGGTCGCCCAGACCCGCGGCGAACACCGGCACGCGCTCGTCGAAGATGACCTCGAGCACCGACTTCGCGTACTCGATGTTGACCACCGTTTCGTCGGCCGGCTTCACGTCGGGCAGGCCGTAGTGGCGGATCAGCTCCTGAACGAACGCGGCGTGCTTGGGGAACCGGGCGCGGATCTCGTCGCGCACCGCGGTGCGGGTGTGCGGCGCGTCGGCGATGCGCGCCGGCAGCAGCAGATCCACGCCGAAGGGCTTGTCGGTCAGCGCGCGCACGGCGCGGATGCGCCGACGCGTTTCCTCGGGCGAGAGGCCCGAGCAACCGATCACGCCCAGCCCGCCGGCCTGCGACACCGCCGCCACCAGTGCCGGCGGCGTGGCGCGGCCACCGACGCCCATGCCGGCCAGGAAGATCGGCACCTCGATGCCCCAGGCATCGCAGAAGGCGTTGTGCAGCACGGCCCGGCTCATCGCGCGCCCAGGTCCTTCACTTGAAGACCGGCTTGCGCTTGGCGCGAAACGCCGCCACGCCTTCCTTCACGTCGTCGGTCTGAAACAGGAACGGGAAGGCGTCGATCGCGTAGCGCATGTCGTCACCGCCGATGCCCTTGTTGTAGAACGACTTGGCCATCTGCAGCGCCATCTGCGGCTTGGCGGCCAGCTTCTCGGCGAAGGCCATCGCCTCGTCCATCAGCTTCTCGGGCGCCACGGTGCGCAGCGCGATGCCGAGAGCCACCGCCTCGGCAGCGGAGATGGGCTCGCCGAGCATGCTCATCTCCTTGGCCTTGGGCCGGCCGACGATCTGGTGCAGCCGCAGCAGCGCAAAGCCCGGCAGCAGGCCGAGCTGGATCTCTGGCACGCCGAACTTGGCGCGCTCCGAGGCCAGGATGAAGTCGCAAGCGATCGCCAGCTCGAAGCCGCCGCCGAAGGCCATGCCGTTCACGGCAGCGATCAGCGGCTTGCGGCAGCGCTCGGGCGCCTCGAGCACCGGCAGCACGCCGGCGATGAAGTCGCGCGCCTGCTCGGGCGTCTCGGGGAAGCTGCTGATGTCGGCGCCAGCGCAGAAGGCCTTGTCGCCGCGGCCGGTGAGGATGCCGACGCGGACATCGGGGTCGGCGTCGATCCTCGCCAGCGCCTCGGTCACGCCCTGGCGGATGCCCAGCGAGATGGCGTTGAGCTTGGTCGGCTCGTCCAGGGTGAGGACCGCGATGCGGCCCATTTTCTCGAATTCGACGCTGCCGATGCGCATGCGATGCTCCCGCGTGGGCGGCGACGCTCGCACCGCCTGACAGGCTGGCGCTGTACTCCATCGCCTTGGGACAAGAACGTGCCGCGCGAACGGCACGGCACCCGAAATCGCAGCCTAACAAACGTTCGGTTGTTGGTCAATCAGCACCCGGCCCACGGCATCCGCACCACCCAACGGGTGGCGGGCACGAAAGCCGGTGCCGCTACCGCGCGGCCCAGCCGCCGCTGACCGGGAAGACCTGGCCGACGAAACAGTCCGCGGCCGCGCTGCACAGGTGCGCGGCGAACCCGGCTGCCTCGCGCGCGCCAACCAAACGGCCCAGCGGCACCTCGCGCTTCAGGCGCTCCTGGAAGCGCGGGTTGGACTTCACCTCTGGCGGGAAGTAGGTGGGCGTGTCGACGAAGTTGAACGCCAGCGCATTGACCTGCACGCCGTGGCGCGCGACTTCGACGCCGACGGCCTGCGCCCAGGCGAGCTGCGCGCCGCGGGCCGCGCTGTAGGACGACGCGCGGTTCTGCCCGCGCAGGGCGGCAGCGCTGCCCAGCAGCACGATCTTGCCCGAGCGGCGCGCGATCATCTGCGGCAGCACCGCGCGCGCGAGCCTGGGCAGCGGGTCCACCATCGAAGCGAAGGCCTCGCGCCACTCGGCGTCGCCGACCTCGGCGGCCAGCGTGCCGGCGGCCGGAATGCCAAGGTTGATCACCAGCGCGTCGATGGTGCCGGCGTCCCGCACGACGCGCTCGGCCGCGTCGGGGGCGTCCAGCCGTTCGTCACTGGAGACAACGTCAGCACCGCGCGCGGCCAGCACTTCGCACAACACAGGGCCGACGAAGACCGTCGACTGCGTCACCAGCACGCGCCGGCCTATCAGGCTTTCGGATTCCACAGATCTCGACTCCTGGTTCCGGCAGGTTCGGGGCCAAGCAGCCGGCACCGCACCGAGGCGATCCTGCCCTTCCCCCGGCTTACGCTAGGTTGGCGCCTCGCTCACCGCACATTCAGCGGCACGCGCGGAGGGAAGCCCTCAAACTCTCAGGCGCGCGCGGGCCTGAAACGCGGCAGCACGGTGCCGTCATCAAGCCGCTCGCAGACAAGCTCCACCGGGTTGCCGAAGTCGACAGACATCGGGTCGGCCCCGGCCAGCGAACTGATCATGCGCGGGCCCTCTTCGAGTTCGACCAGCAGCACCGCGTACGGCGTGTCCTGCTTGAACGCCGGTCCGGGCGCGCGGTGAACGACGCTGAACGAGTGCACCGTGCCACGCCCGCTGGCCTGCTCGTGCACCAGCTCTTCGGCGCCGCATTGCCGGCACAGCGCCTGCTGGTAGACCTGCTTGTGCCCGCACGCACGGCAGTGCTGGAGCAGCAGGCGGCCCTCCTTCAGCGCGTCCCAGTAAGCCTGAGAGTCGGCGTCGGGAGTGGGCAGCGGCTTGATGTGCGCTTCGCGCGGATCGATGCGTCTCACAGCGTGGCCTCCGTGCCGAGAATGGTGGTGGCCTGAGTCGCGAATCCTGCGCCCAGGCTGTGCACGAGGCCCAGCTCGGCGCCGGCCACTTGCCGCTCGCCGCATTGCCCGCGCAACTGCTGCACGACCTCGAGAAAGTGCAGCAGCGAGCCCGGCATGCCCGGGTGCGCGTACGACAGCAACCCGCCGTGGGTGTTGCAGGGAATGCTGCCACCATAGGTGATCTGCCGGTCGTCGACGAAGCGACCGCCTTCGCCCTTGGGACAGAAGCCCAGATCCTCGAGCATCATGATCACGGTGCCGGTGAAGCAGTCGTAGACGCCCGCCACATCGATGTCCTTTGGCGTGCAACCGGCCATCGCGTAGGCCTTGGCGCTGGATTGCACGGCGCCGGTGGTGGTGAGCGACGGCATCAGGAAGATGTGCTCGTGCGTGTAGCACTCGCCGGCACCGAGGATGTAGACCGGCTTGCTCCTGAACTCTCCGACACGATCAGCAGCGCTGACGACAAAGGCGACGGCTCCGTCCGAGATGAGCGAACAGTCGAGCTTGTGGTACGGGGTCGTGACCCAGCCGGAGTTGAGCACGTCGTCCACGGTGATCGGCTCGGTCACCTGCGCACCTGGTGTTCGCATCGCGTGTTCCCGATGAATCACCGCCACTCTGGCGAGTTGCTCGGCCGTGGTGCCGAACTCCAACATGTGCCGGTGCGCCGTCATCGCGAAGGTGTTGGCCACGGGGATGCCGAACGGCATCTCGTACTGCTGATCGCGGCTCTCGGTCATCGAGCGCAGCGCAAGATCCGGCGACAGGCCCGAGAGCAGGCTGTCGGCGCCCAGGACGAGAACGTTTTCGGCCAGACCGCCAGCGACGGCCGCGGCGGCGATGTTGAACATCGTCGCCGCCGTCGCACCCGAGACCTGCAGCGTGTTCGAGAACGTCGGGGTGATGCCGAAGTACTCGCTGAAGGCGACGCTGAACCGATGGAAGGGCGCTGCAAAGGCGACACTGGCCAGCACGCCATCGATGCGGCCACGCGCGATGCCGGCGTCAGCGAGTGCCGCCTTGGCGGCATCGGCGGCGAGCGCCAGTGGCGTGCGGCCGGGAACCCGGCCGACGGCCGAGCGGCCTGCACCGACGATGGCCGCGGAACCGCGAATCGTGTTGCGCTGAGGCGCAGCGCCGACGGATGGAGCAGTCATGGTCGCGAATCCTGGCACGGATTATGGTAGTGTCCGAATTGTACATCTACCTAACGTTCGTTTTCCTACCTGCGCACGAACTTCGGCACCGCACTCTTGCGCTTTCGAGTCTCGGCACGATGGACGTTCTACGCCGTCGCAGCGGGCCGGATCCTGAACCACAGTGCATATAGCGCCGGCACGAAGAGCAGCGTGATCAGCGTACCCACCGCCACCCCGCCGATCAGCACGTAGGCCAGAGGTCCCCAGAAGCTGTCCTGTGTCAGCGGCACGAAGGCCAGCACCGCGGCGAGCGCTGTGAGCACAACCGGGCGCGCGCGCTGAACAGCGGCCTCGACCACCCCTTCGAAGGGGCCCATCCCCGCCTCGAAGTTGTCGCTGACCTGCTGCGTGAGGATCAGCGTGTTGCGCATCAGGATGCCCGCCAGACCCGTGAGCCCGAGCAGGGCCACGAAACCGAAAGGCTTGTTGAAGGCCAGCAGCGCCAGTACCGCGCCAATCAGACCGAGCGGCGCGGTGGCCACCACCATGAAGGTGCCGGCGAACGAGCGCATCTGGAGCATGATGAACAGCAGCATGGCCGCCACCATCAGCGGCTGCAGCTTCTGGATCGAGGCCTCGCCTTTGGCCGACTGCTCCACCGATCCACCGATGGCCACGCGGTAGCCCGCTGGCAACTCTTTGCGCACCGACTCGAGCGCCTGCCACACCGCGGCGGTAACGTCATTGGGCTGCGCGCCGCGTATCTCCCCCTGCACGGCGACGAAGGGCTCCCGGTTGTAGCGCTTGATCACCGGCTCCTCGTAGCGCACCTCCAGCGTGCCCAACTGCGCCGCAGGCACTTTGCGCCCCTCGCGGCTGAGCAGTTCCAGACCCGCGAGAGCCTGCGGGTCGGGACGACGCCCGAGGAAGCCGCCACGCGCCACGAGATCCACGCTGCGGGTGTCGCGCCGCAACTGGGTGACCGGCGCGCCGTCGAGCTGCAGTTGCAGTTGCTGCGCCACGTCCTGCGGCGTGAATCCCATCAGTCGCAGCCGGTCGGCGTCGGTGCGCAGGTGCAGCACCGGCACCCGCTCGTCCCACTCCAGGTGTGCGTCGACGACATGCGGGTTGGCGGCCATGACCTCTCGCACTCGGTAGGCCAGATCGCGCACGCCTTGCGGATCCGGGCCGAAGACGCGGAACTGGACCGGCCAGATCACCGGCGGGCCGTACAGCAGCCGCTGTACGCGCACGCGCGCTTCGCCGAACTCACCGTCGCGGATGCGCTGCTCGAGCACGGCGATGATCTTGTCGCGCGCGGCCTCGTCCTGGGCCACGGCGATCAGCTTGCCGAAAGCCGGGTTCGGCGGCTCGGGGTTGGCCGAGATGAAGAAGCGCGGCGCGCCAGCGCCCACGTAGGCCGACAGGGTCTTGACCTCCGGCATCGGCGCCATGATCGCCTCGAGACGGCGGACCGTGGCGTCGGTCACGGCCACTGCGGTGCCTTGAGGCAGGTACACGCCCACCAGCACCTCGGGCCGGTCGGAACTCGGGAAGAACTGCTTCTGCACCACGGTGGCCATGCCAACGCCGGCCAGCACCAGCAGCGCCACGGTGCCGAACACGACCATCTTGCGCTGGCGCACACACCAGGCCACGAGTGCGCGCAGACGGCGGTAAGGCGGCGTGTCGTAGATGGCCCCGTGGCTGTGCTTCTCGCTTGCCGGTACCTGGCGCAGCATCTTCACGCCCAGGTAGGGCACGAACACCACCGCAACCAGCCAGGAAACCAGCAGGCTGACCGCCAGCACCCAGAAAATGTTGCCGGCGTACTCACCCACGCCCGAACGCGCAAAGCCGATCGGCAGGAAGCCCGCCACGGTGACCAGCGTGCCGAACAACATCGGCGCGGCGGTGACGCTCCAGGCGTGCGCCGCGGCGCGTACCTTGTCCCAGCCTTCCTCGATCTTCACCAGCATCATCTCCACGGCGATGATGGCGTCGTCCACCAGAAGGCCCAGCGAGATGATCAGCGCGCCCAGCGTGATGCGGTCCAGGTTGATGCCCATCAGCAGCATGACGACGAAGCTCACACCCAGCGTCACCGGCACGGCGATGCCGACGATCAGGCCCGCGCGCAGACCGATGGCCAGCATGCTCACGCCCATCACCACCGCCACGGCGACCAGGAACTTGATCTGGAAGAGGTCGACGGCCTTGCGGATCGCATCGGCCTGGTTGGTCAGCTGCGTCAGCTCCATGCCCAGCGGCAGGGCCGCGCGCTCGGCCTGCAGCCAGGCGTCCAGCCGCTGGCCCAGCGCCTGCCCGTTGTCGCCGCGGTTCATCACCACGCCGACCAGCACCGCGTCTTGCCCGCGCGCGCGCGCCAGGTACGACGGCGGCTCCTCGAGCCCGCGGCGGATGGTGGCGATGTCCGACAGGCGCAGCACCTTGTCGCCGGCACGGATCGGCAGCGCGGCCAGCGCCTGGGGGTCTGCAAGGTCGGCGTCCAGGCGGATGTGCAGCCGCGGGCCGGCGGTGTCGATGCGGCCCGTGGGCAGCAGCCGGTTGCTCGCGTCGATGGCCTCGAAGATGGCCTGCGGCGACAGGCCCAGGTTCACCAGCCTGGCGTTGTCGAACTCCAGGTACACGCGCTCGGGCCGCTCGGCCAGCACGACGGCCTTGTGCACGCCGTCGATGCGTTGCAGTCGGTCGCGCAGGCGGTCGGCCTCGCGGGCCAGATCGGGCAACGGCAAGCCCTTGGCGGTGAGTGCGAACAGGCTGAAGTAGACGTCGGCGAAGTCATCGTTGGCGATCGGGCCGATGACCCCGGAGGGCATCTCGCGTGCGGCATCCCACATGCGCTTGCGCACCTCGTAGAACAGTTGAGGCACCTTGGCCTGTGGCGTGTAGTCGTGGAACTCCACCTGCAGCGTGGCCTGCCCGGGCCGCACGGTGGTCTCGATGCGATAGAGGTATTCGACTTCCTGGATGCGCCTTTCCAGGCGGTCGACCACCTGCTGCTGCATCTGCTCGGGCGTGGCGCCGGGCCAGGCCACGTTGACGAGCATCACGCGCACGGTGAAGGCGGGATCCTCGGCGCGGCCGAGCGAGACGAAGGCATACAGCCCACCCAGCACCGATACGATGAGCAGGAACAGCGTCACCGCGCGCTCGCGTACCGCGAGCGCCGACAGGTTCCACACGCTCATCGGGTGCGCTCCCGCACCGTCATGTCGTCCTTCAGCAGATGCGTACCCAGCGCGACCACGCGCTCACCGAGCTGCAAGGGGGCGCTGACGGTGGCGCTGCGGTCGTCGATGGACACCACCGCCACCGGTACCGGCTGAGGCCGACCCTCGCGAACCCGCCACACCCGTGGCCCTTTGCCACGCTCGTCCAGCGCACCCACGGGCACCTGCCACAGCGGCGCGACCGAGGCGCCACCGGGTGCCGCAAAGCGCACCGAGACGACGCTGCCCAGCGGCTGCGCGGCAGGCAGTTCCGGCGCCGAGTAGCGCGCACGCCGCGTGCGTCCGACGGGATCGACCGCCGGGGCGACTTCGCGCAGGCGCAACCCCACGCCCGAGCCGCCGGGCAGCAGGCCTTCACCCTGCGCGGGGGGCGGCAGGCCGTCGGGCAGTTGCACCTCGATCTCGCGCGCGCCCTGCTGCGCCAGCACCGCGACCGGCTGACCCGCAGCCACCACCTGGCCAGCCTGTCCGGTCACCTCCACCAGCACGCCGGCGGCCGGGCTCCTGAGCTGCGCATAGGCGCGTGCGTTGCGCACCTGCGCCAGCCGTGCCGTGGCCGCATCCAACCGGCTGCGCGCCTCGCGCTGCGCCAGTTCGGCGCGCTCCAGGGCCTGCGCGCTGACGAAGGCGCTGGCCTGCAGCTCGCGCACCCGCGCGACGTCGGCCTGAGAAGTACGCCACGCCGCGTCGGCCGCCGCCGCGTCGGCTTCGGCCGCGCGCACGGCCTGCTCCAGGTCCACCGGATCGAGTTCGAACAACACCTGTCCGGCGACCACGGCCTGGCCGGCGTCTACCCTTCGCACAAGGACACGCCCGCCGACCTGGAACGCCAGCGCAGACTCGACACGCGCACGCACGGTGCCCGACACGCCGAAGGCCGCGCCGCCTGCCGCTACCACGGGGGCGGTCTGCACGATGGGACGGTCGTCGGGAGCGGGGGCTTGCGAGGGCCGTTGGCACGCCGCGAGCAGCAGCAAGGAAGCCAGAACGGCCGCGGCGGCACGCAGGCCGGATCGAATGGGCATCATGTGGGAAGAGATCATCCCGGGGGAAGGATGAGCGAGCAATTACTGAACGGGAGCGTACACTGAAAGCCTTGCCGCCGCCCTCGCCCCGCCCCAAGGCCCCCGGACGCCCGTCGGACCCGGCGATCGATCTCGCGCTGATGCGCGTGGTGCGCCGGCTGCTCGAGCGCGAAGGGCCGGCCGCCGTGACGATGCAGCGCGTGGCGCTGGAAGCCGGTGTGTCCAAGGTCACCGTGTACCGGCGCTTCGCTGATCGCCAGCGACTGCTCGAAGCGGTCGTGGCGCATGACGCCGAGCAGGTCAACCGTGCCCTGCTTTCGGCGCCGCGCAGCGCCGCCGACGTGCCGCGGCAGCTAGAGGCCTATATCGTCGATCTCACGGCGTTCCTGTCCGGTCCGGGGCATCGGCGGTACGTCCAGGTGTTGGCCGAGTCGCCGCCCACGGCACGCGATGCGCGGCTCATCTGGCAACGCGGGCCCGAGCGGGGCCATGCGATGCTGGCGTCGTTCCTGCAGGCCGCCCACGCTGCGGGCCATCTGCACTGCTCCGCACCCGCCGCCAGCGCCGAACTGCTGCTGGGCATGGCGCTGGGGTTGGACCTCGTGCGCTCCATGTATCGGGTGGCGCTGGCCAGATCTCGCCCGCAGGAACGCCAGGCCCACGCCGCGCAGGTCGTGGACCTCTTCATGCGGCTGCATGCCCATCCGGATGAGCATGGGCCGCCCGGATGACCGCCTCGAGGGCCGAACCTGACTGAGCGCGGATCGGCCGTCCACACCCTGCGGACCTCAAAACCGCCACACGTATCGAACCTGCCCGAAGTTTTCACCGGGATTGGGCCCACGCAGCCCGGCGTTCGAGAAGTGCTCGACGCGCAGTTGCAGTTCGTGCTCCTGCCGATCGCCTAAACGCAGCCCCAACGCGATGTGGTCGCCGAAGTTCACCCGGGTGCTGAAACGTCGATCGCCGCCGCGATAGCGGGGCGTGACGACGTTCAGTCCGATACCGGCTTCGAGGAACCATCCGCTCCCGATGTCCCAGCGAGCTGCCGGCTTCAGCCCCAGTTGCAGACTGACGTGAGGCTCTCCGGCATCACCCACGGCGAGCGAGCGCCATGCGCCGACGGTTGCCTCGATCTGCCAGGTCAGCCGGCCCGGCCATAGGCGCGGCTCACCACGCCACGGCCACAACACGCCGGCCGCGAAGGCTGCCGAGCGGTTGGATCGCGACCATTGGACGAATCCGTGCTCGGGACAACTCCCTGGCGTGCGCTGTGCACCTTCTCCAGCGCCGGGCCACAGGCACAGGGCGTGCGCACCGGGGGCGAAGATCGCGGCTGCCGCGAGCAGTGCCGTGGGGCGAACGCGCGACCAGCGGCACCGAATCGAGCCGACGGCCATCGCATCGCCTACGAAAGGGACGGAACGGACTGTGTCTGCAGCGCTGCCGGCGGCTTGACGCCGTGGACGGCGCCCCGCGCTCCGCTATTGCACGCCGCCTCCCAGGGCGCGGTACATCGCGATGCGGCTTTGCTGTTCCGCCAGCCGCGTCTGCACTTCGGCCTGCGCGGCAGCGAACAGCGACCGCTCGGCGTCCAGCAGTTCCAGCGTCGTGCCCACGCCGTTGTCCACGCGCACCTGCACGAGTTGCAGGCGTGCCGCCTCAGCCTGCCTTTGCACCTCGAGCGCGCGCAGCTGGTCCATCAGCGTCGCGCGACCCGCCAGGGCGTCCGCCACATCGCGGAACGCGGCCTGGATGGCGCGCTCATACTGGGCCAGCGCGATGTCGCGCTGCGCCGTCGCACCCCGCACCAGGGACTCCGTCCGACCGGCATCGAAGATCGGCATCAGCAGCTGCGCCGCGAAGCTCCACGCGCCGTCCTTGAACAGGTCGCCCAGTTGGGTGCTCGCGGTACCCAGACTGCCGGTCAGCGAGATCCTGGGCCAGTAGGCGGCCCGCGCTGCACCGATGTTGGCGTTGGCGGCCACGAGCAACTGTTCGGCCTGCCGCACGTCCGGGCGCTGCAGCAGGACCTCCGAGGGCAGCCCGGTGGGAACCTCCGCAAACGCCAGCGACTGGATGCGGGGAAGCGTGGTCACGGCCAACGGCTGGCCCACCAGGAGCGTCAGCGCGTTCAGGTCGAGCTCGCGTTGCCGCGTGAACTGCGCCAGCGCCGCCTGCGCGGAGGCCGCGAGGGACTGCGCCTGACGCAGGTCCAGCTCCGAGGCCGTGCCATGCTGGTAGCGCAACTGCGTGAGCTGCAGCGACTGCTCACGCGACTTCACGGTGTTGCGGGCGATCTCGAGCAGCTCGTCGTCCGCACACAGTGCCAACCAGGCCTGCGCGACCGATGCCACCAGCGCGACTTGCGCGGCGCGACGGCCTTCCTCGCTGGCTGCCAGCTGCGCTGCCGCCGCATCGCTGCCGGCACGTATGCGGCCGAACAGATCCAGCTCCCAGGCCGACACCGTCAATCCTGCGGTGTAGGTACCGGCCACATGGCCATTGCTGCCGGTGCCGCGCACGGCCGACGCACCGGCATTCAGCGTGGGCCACAGGTCCGCGCGGCGCTGTCCGAGCACGGCCCGCGCCGCCTCGATGTTCAGAACGGCCACGCGCAGGTCGCGGTTGTTCGCCAGAGCCTGCCCGATGACCTGGCGCAGAGACGGATCAGGGAAATACGCCTGCCAGCCGGTGGTCGACGCCGCCTTGAGGCCGCTCTGCGGCGATGACGCCGCGTTCGGGAAGGCCGGTGCCACCGGCGCAGCGGGCAGCGTCAGCGGCGGGGTGGGCGCGGCACATCCCCCCAGGCCCGCCACGGCGGCTGCCAGCAGACCCCATCGCTTCCATGTCGTGCCCTTCATGCCTTCTCTCCATGTCCCTTGGCCACCGGGGCCGCCGCGGCCGCCGGTGCGTCATCCAATTCGTGCGCATAGAACTTGCGCTGCCGCTCGCTGACCTTGAACAGGCGCCGCACCACCACGAAGAACACCGGAACGAACAGCACCGACAAGGCCACTGCGCTGACCATGCCGCCCATCACGCCGGTGCCGATCGAACGCTGGCTGGCGGAGCCCGCCCCGGAGGCGATGGCCAGCGGCA
>Ga0255211_1000264_pt1 | contig 19424 bp, 12 predicted proteins | sample Miss_Yuk_RepB_8d_FD_183036 | JGI IMG/M metagenome (GOLD analysis project Ga0255211, IMG submission 183036) | Freshwater microbial communities from Mississippi River, Louisiana, United States - Miss_Yuk_RepB_8d | ecosystem: Environmental > Aquatic > Freshwater > River | place: USA: Louisiana...
CGTTATCTTCATCTAATTCTTCGATAGTTTTTTCCAAAACATTTAGAGACCCAACTTTCTTAGTGTGTCTTCTATGCAAATTTTTATTATTAATTTCGAAGAGAGAGTTTTTCAACTCATAAAACTCATTTATTTCTGCGGATAAACAATCAGTATAGTTGCTCAAATCTTTTTCAAAATCTCCATTTAATTTTTTAGCAAAATGAGACTTTGTTGTTTTATCATTTTGGTTTGGACCCCCATATCTGTGAAAAAGTTTCATTAAATCACATAAATTTACAAATGCTTGTTTTTTTTGTAAGTCAGTCTCTTTTTTTGATTTTTGATATTCTCTCCATTGTCTTTCATTAATGAGTGGGGACGGAATCTGTGTTGACACGTGAATGCCTAACAATTCTCGCTCTAATTTTATCCATTGGTTCACATCTGTTTTATCATTGTATTCGGGATTTAACAATGCTACTAATAATTTGTAAAAATTACCCGTAAATGTATATTTGTTAAACAAATTATATTTTCCGGACAACGATATATAATCGGTTATTTCAAATGTATCATCGTTTGTTTCTGTCCGAAAATTAAACGGATTTCGATCCTCTAAAATAAACTTTTTCAAATCAGGAATTAAATGAGCATATTTATTTAACATCAACATTATTGTACCATCCCATGTATCTCTGTCTTCTTTTGTTTCAACAATAGTATCATGAAACACAGTTAAATAATTCAAATCTAAGTCTTCATTTGATTCAAATGGCAATTCTATTTTATAATGAAACAAGTCTAAATGAGAAATATTATCACTGACAACAAAATTATTGATGGCACTTTGAATTTCTTGATTGTTAGAATCTTCAAATGTATATGTAGTTTCATCCAATCGAACAAATTGTTTGTTTTCATTATAACTATTTATAATATTTCCACGATAAATTACATTGTATTTGTTAAATACATATAATTCATTATTATACATCGGAATTTTTCCTCCATTAAATTTATGTTTTTTTGTTTTTTTGCTCATATAAAAACAACATACAATTCTCTCTTTCGCTTTCCCATTCTTATATATTTTGTCAATGTAGTTGTAAGATTTCACCACGAAGCCGGTGGAATCGACTTGTAAGATTTCACCACGAAGCCGGTGGAATCGACTTGTAAAAAATTGAATAGTTTGTTGTATTGCTTTATTGATAGCAAATTAGAACAATGTCAATCACTGCTGTTATCGTTTATGGATTCAATGAAGGCAATCATGAATCTTGCCTTGATGAATATTGGTTATCTGAAAATTTTCCGAATGTTCATATCTATTCAACCAATGAAGATATTAACAATCATGAAAAAATTTATGGTGTCGAATGTGATATCGATGAAACCACTGGAATTGTTTCGATCGCCCCTGAGAAAAAAGAAGAAATGCAAAAACTTTATGAAAAATTCGAAAAACATCATGAAGGTAATCTTGATAAAGATGTCAGTGTATTAGGATATCATCTCGCATTGGAATATGATGATGTCGATGTGTTATTAAAAAATATAATGTTATATGATTTGGATGAATTCAATGTTGATGAATCTGATAATGAAAGTGTTTCAAGTGCTAAGAGTTGTGAAAGTGATTATCAATAATATTCTATTTCTCTTATATTATAAAATTCAAAACATAAAAAATATAATTGTATAAAATATATGGAGTCGCTTTTTCGAAAAAAAATTAATATATCTGTTCAAAAACGAAATGGTCGTAAAATGACAACAATTATAACAGGAATCGACGATGATATTGATTTGCCTAGAGTGGTATCGCATATAAAAAAGAATTTTTCATGTAATGGTAGCGTTAAAAAGGATAAAAACGATGAATATTATATTCAATTGTCAGGAGATAAAAAGAATGAAATGTATGATTTTTTGATTCAACATGAAATTGGTGATGATGATAACATTATTTTTCATGGCATTTAGAAATTGCTGGGATTCTATGATTATAATGGGTCATGTCCGTTAAATGTGATTTCAATACCAAGAGGATTACAGTATTTTTTTAATTCTTCAATGTATGGTTGAAGATTGTCTCGGGTGTAAGCACAGAAAAACCCACTTCTCATGCGTCGTATATATTCAGAACCATCAAGGAATACTTTACCCTTAAAATAAACTGTAAATTTACACAAATAAAACATATCAATATATTTTGGTTTTAATAAACATATTGATTCGATATATAGTTGACTATAAATGCGTTCTCGGTCATTGTCAAATTTCCCGTATAAATTAGCTACAATAGATGGTTGAACAATCGGATCATCCAGATGAATAAATAATGGGGAACATATTTCAATATGACAACCATGAACATATTTTTTCCCAATCAATATTTGACAGCCGGTATAAGCCGACATTTTTTCTTCGACACGACCAATAGAAGTTGATACTGATTGCATTATATATCCAATTTCCTCTTCTTGATTTCTGTCTTCTTCAATTAATTGATTGATTTTATTATCATGTTCACATGATAATATTGTTATTGTTTCCATCTTGTGAGAGATTTCATTAATAGTTTTCTTTTGCTCTCGATTCTCTTCGGTCATTCTTTTCAATAATGACTGAATCGCATTATTTTGTTCACCGATTGTTTTCTTTTGTTCTCGATTCTCTTCGGCCATCATTTCCATTCTTTCCAATAGAGATTGAATAATCTTGTTTTGCGCATTGATAGTATTTTCCAATTGTCCAATTTTATCAACGATAGAGAGATTTTGAAACATTGTGTGAGAGATTTTCTTATTTGTTGGTTTTGACAATAAAAAATACACATGTTCAATTTTGTACTTACCTTAGAATTATAGTATAAATAGTTTACAGATATTCACGTTCCAAATAAAACATATCAAGACTGTATTTACTTTGTGTAATATCGATAGGTTCCATATAAACCTCTATCGATGCTGTCGCAGGATATGACATCGACTTTGATTCCAAATAATAACAGATTGGTACTTCACGATAAGAACGATATAACATTACCCGACGATGATATTCATCTGTGGTTCCTTGATAATTCGCGTAATAATTCAATAATAAGAATCGAACCAATTTCTTAAACGATGGAATCTCCAAGGGTTCAATGGTTCGAAGAAGTTCAACCAACAATTCACAATCAGTCGTGCCTTCGAATTTTATCGAATTAAATCCATAGGTGTTTGAAATAATTACTCCCACAACCGATTCAACGGTTTCACGATTCCATTGTCCTAATCTCTCAATTATTTTAAAGCCACCGATAAAACTAGCGGTATCCCCATTCACTGCGAGAGACGCGCATGAAAACCATTCACTTCGCAATCTAAGCAATATTGATTTCACGAAATATTCAGGATACGAAGTGGTATCATAGTATTCCCCGCCGAAATAGGGACCGATATAACTCGACACAAAATAATCATAACCATCCACTAATTTCGAAAGAGGTCGCGTCATGATAGTCGATACAATTTGTTGTTTTATGCTCTCTAAAAACTCGGCAATAAGTTCCACCGATTTCGTTTTATCAATGCCCCCGATTTTCTGAAACAAATTCCAATAATTTTCCACTAATTCCACATAAGACGCATCCCGTTTTCCCCACATCTTTGCGATGGATGGCGACGACAATCCTTTCAATTCCTGTAAGAGATTATCGATTTGGAGTTGTTTTCCAAGTCCATCTTCCATCATACATTTTCTTAGCATCGTCTCCAACGTTGAGAAACCCGACAGTTGAATCATCGAATCAATGAATTCCTGGTCTTTCAAGATTTCATAGACTTTTTCCTCTTGAATTTCTGATTTCAAAGTGCTGAATTTTTTTCCCATTTCGTTGACGCCGATTTTCTGGATTTGTTGGGGTGTCAATTTGAAATTCTCTCCATATTTTTTCACCATACGATACAAATAAGCATCGAGAGCACAAAACGGAATAATACCCAATAATTGTGAACTGATCTCATTTTTATCAAATTCGCCTTTCACTGTGCTCTCCACTTGTTCAAACATCTCCGCCATTTCCCCGATAAGAATCAATTTGCCGTTTGCGTCGAGTTGCATATCATCTGCTTTATTCACAATAACAAGAGTGTAAATCTTGCGACCCTTATGATGTAATTCGGTTCGAGTATTGGTCGCAATGAATTTCAAGATATCCATTTCGTCGCTAGTATTGAGACCTGAATTAATATCGACAAAGAAGAGGATCACATTGAATTTATGGAATTGTTTCTCGAGATAAGCATAATAGATGTTTTTCGTGCGTGCGTCATTGAGTCCAGGAATATCGTAAATGTTTACGAGAGCATCATCGAGTATACGGATATCTAGTTTTCCAACGTTGAAAACAGTTTCATCATAATCATTTGCTGATAATACTTGTCCAGATTCGGATTTTTCGATTAATTCTTTATTTTTATCGGCAATTTGTTGAAAGATTTCATCAGGAATAACGGCGATTTCATCTTGGGCATGTTCGACATATACGGTAGGGACCATGGTTGTACGTTTGATTTTACAGTCTGTGAGTTTTTGACAGAATACGCCATTCAAACCTGTCGATTTGCCAGTAGAAACGCCACCGACAAAACAAAGATTCACATGATTGTTGGGGACAACATTGGTATGGATGGTTTCCACTGGGTTATCTAGTCGATGTTGTTCTTTATTACCGCGTTTAGAGACATTTTCCGCAGGTACTTTTTTTACAACTTTCTTGGCAACTGGAGCAGGCGCAAACCCATCGAGGCGGTTATTTTCAGCAGTGTTGATAGTCATTGTTAGATAATTCGATTATGTTTCTCTTAAAAGTAAAACATAATTAAGTTCAATTTTGCGAGAGGTTAAAAGTTAGAATCTATTATAGCAAAACAAAACTTGTCAAATTGAGTGTTTCCGGAAATAATAATTTGGTCAATGATTGTTTTAATATGTTTTTCATATTCTTTATCATCGACAACTATATCAAATTTTACTACATGAATATGATTGTCACATAATTCTATTCTGATTATAAAATCATTGTATTCTCCATATGTTCCATGTTCATTTTTGATAATATCAAATTTATTTGTACAATAACGCCATAATGAATAATTATGTTTTCTAATAATACAATCAATCATATGATAATCCATATTATAATAATGAAAAATGTCTATAAACTATAAAAAAAGTACAAATTATATTTCTAATAATATTCTACATAATTAATATATTTTACATATTTAATTTGACTCCTTTTGCGTCACATAATGTTTGTAAAGCGAATTTGTCAATCTGGTTGCAATTCTTTATCATAATGGTTTCTAATGGACATGTCATTTTATCGAAGAACTGTCGGACTCCATCCATATTTAATGTATCGTAACAATTTGCGATATATATGTGTTTCAAGTTTGGTTTATTTGCCAAACACAATAATTCATTATTATCAAAACGTTGAGAACTACTATTATGAATATTAATAGTTTCCATAGAATCATATCCAACCTTTAACATTGTACGACAAATATAGTCATTGATGTTGAGAGTCTTTAAATTTGAAATGAATCCAGCAAATTTTGTATTATCGTTTAAACTTTCAACTGTGATTTCCGTACTAATATTTTTCGGATCAACTGATAATCCAGCATGAATACGCATTGCAATATCATTTCGATGTCTGATTTGTTCTATTTCCTGTTTCATTTCATTTTCATATTTTGTGAGCCTACCGATTTCCTGTTTCATTTCATTTTCGCGTTCGATAAGTCGTTGTTCGAGTTTTTCTATTTGTTCACGACTTTCTCTTAGTTGTTGTTCCAAATCAAAGATTTTGAGAGATACTTCGCCATCTTGTCCAAGGATTTTTTCTCTCAACAGAATATCGAATTTCAAAGTAAAGATACTTTCCAAACATGTTTCAAAACCACATTTCATAATTCCATTATTCACTGAGAATTCCACAGTTTCCTCGGATAAACATTTATTAATAAGTCGATAAATATCTGAAATAGTTCCTACAAGTCCACGAATTTCTTTAGGATCAGTATTGCCCTCATAACAAGTATGTGTGAATTTATCCATGATTTTCATATAAATCGCGCGTTCAGTGCAAGAACACATAACATAGAGGTTGTTAATTTGATAAGATTGAGTTGACATTGGTTTCAGTGGTTCGGATTCCATTATGTTTCTCTTAAAAGTAAAACATAATTAAATTCAATTTTTGGGAGAGGTTATTGTTGTTTAGTTTTTGCGGCTCTTTCGACTCTTGCGACTTTTGCGATTTTTACGGCTTTTGCGGCGTCCACCCTTTTTTTTGTCAAAAGGAGCATTTATTACATCAAGACATTCTTCAGGTACTTGGCTTAAATCAAGATTATCTTCATTTTTACGTAAACGTTTTTTACAGAGACCTTCAAGACCGAAGGATAAGTTTTTTTCATTAGAAACTCGCATCAATTCTTTCAATGTTTCTGGAAATAATTGTTCTAACATTTTCAATGTGTTGATAGAGTTTTGTTGAATAATATCGCATTTTTGTATGATGGCTGTCAATTCTTGGCGAGACATACGAGTCATTATTACAGATTGACCAACTCGCATAAGTGTTCCAAATGGCTTTAATCTGCGTTTAGATTCATTTTGTTCCATAAACGATTCAAATGATTTTATTTTATTAGAAAAAATACGCTCAACGACATCAATAATATGTTTACGTATTTTTTGGTTATTTTTTAACTGTTCCAGTTCCAGTTTATATTTACACAATTCAGCAATATGCTCAGATAATTTTTTAATAGTTCTAAATCTCTCTATCTTTGGCATAACATCTTGTTTAAGTTCGGAAACTTTATTATACACACCATTTAATTCTAAAGGTTCTTCTTCTATTTTAATATTTTCAATCACTTCATTTAAAGAACGAATCAACGAATCAAACTCATCACGTTCCTGAGAAATTTTTGTTATAACAGGGTCCAATTCCGTTTCGTATCCGGGTTCATTAAAACCTGCCATATAATAATTTTGGATATTTTTTGTCACCCCCAAACAACAATAATAAAACTTATATATTTTATTATTGCGAAAAAATATGGTTTATACATACATCGAGTTCAAAACTGATTTACTAATGCATTCTTCTACTTTTACTAATCGGTCGACATCCCTTTTCGTGACTGTATAAGGAAAAACGACTTTGCCAATTCCACCTTCTTTATCGAACAAATCTTCACCATTTTTGACTAATCGATACAGATTTAATTTCGTATGAATAATTTCCAAGGTACGTTTTAAATTGCGAACACCTTCTTCACCTTTGGCTTGATTTTCAATAATATGAGAAAGCACATCATCTCCAATAACAACATCATTCTCATCGAAATTCACTTGTTCACGGATTTTGGGAAGTAAATGTTTGCGCGCAATCACAATCTTATCTTTTGCGCTATATCCCTGTGTTTTAATACGATACATACGGTCTTTCAAAATCGGATTCACTTTGCTTTCATCATTATAACTGAAAATAAATAGACATTTGCTTAAATCGAAATCAATCCCATTAAAATATTTATCATGGAATTGCGAATTTTGCGAAGTATCTGTCAAATGGGTAAGAATACCAATAATCTCTTCTCCTCGAGGCGTATCACTGACTTTATCCAATTCATCAAAATAAATCACAGGATTCATACATTTGGATTCAATCAAGATTTGAACAATACGACCCCATGAAGAACCTTCATACGTATAAGAATGTCCCTCTAAAAAACTACTATCTCCTGCACCACCGAGAGCAATAAAAGCGAATTCACGTCCGAGTGTGCGACTGATGCCTTCTTTCACTAATGTGGTTTTAGCGGTTCCAGGGGGTCCATGGATAGCAATAGCAGTGCCAAGTGAACTAGGATTCGAAATCCATTGTCCCATCATTTGCATTACTTGTGTTTTGGCATCATTGAGTCCATACACATATTTATCAAGAGATTGTTTCGCGGACATCATAAAATCATTACTGGCATCTAATCCATCGGACATTTTAATATTGAGATTCTTATAGATGCCGAAAGGAATTCGCATGAATGTGTCGATCCATGTTCGCATTTTGTAATATTCACTGTCCATGGATGGGTCCATCATTTCGAATAAAGCGAGTTTTTGGAAAACAATGGCCTTGAGTTTGGCGGGCATCTGTGATTGAAGAATTTTAAGTCGATACGGTTTCTCAACAAGAATTTCTTCATGGATTTTTTTCAAATCTTTGACAACTTGGATTTGTTCTTTATTCGAGAGTTGTTTCTTAAAATAAGAAATCTCATCCGTTCCATTAACAGTATTCGTATCCACATTGATTAAATTATAATATGTTTTGGCATTTTCGATTCTTGCTTTACGAATCATTTTCCTGATTTTTTTGTTACAATGTTGGATTGCTTTAATAAGAATATCACTACCTGGTTTTTTTCTGAGTTTTTCCGCTAATACTTTTTTCAATTCAAGTACTTCTTTGTATTTTTCCTCGACATCAACTGTTGGAAACTCATCGATGGTGTCTTCTTTATTCGAACTATGTTTACTTGTTTTATTGGATTTTTTAGGTGGGATAGAAATGGATTTATGTTCTTTGATCGGGACTTCATCGATTTCTTCGAGAGACATACGGGATGAATTTTTAGGAATGTTCATACCGGTAGGTGAACGATTGGTAGGAGTAACGATTTTTTCATAGTTTTCACGCATAAATGTTTGTTCATCATCGGTGTCTAATTCTTCATTTTCGTCGTCTTCATAAGGGGCATCATCGCCTTCTTGAACGGAGTTTGAAGAGGTGGCGCCTTTGGCGCCACCGATTGTCAAAACAATATTAAAATTCTTTTTCTGAGCCGGTGTTTCTTCTTCATAATCACTATCGTCTTCTTCATCTTCATCTTCTTCATCATTTTCAGGTTCTTCGATTTTCGATTTTTTGTTTGTTTTTTTATTTGATTTTTTATGTTCTACAGAGGTGTGTTCCAATCGTTGTTTCATATTATCAATTCTTTGTTTCATGTATTTGGAAGGGTATAATTTGTATAAAGTTTTCAACATTTTTTGTTCGGTTTCTACATCGTCTTCTTCAACCTCTTCTTCGTCTTCATATTTATTTTCGTTTAATTTACTGCGTTTACGTTTTCGATTATTGACAGATTCTTCATAAGAACTTGAAGAGTTTTTTTCATCGGTAACATCTGTATATACAGTAGATTCATCATTATCATCGTCGGAGATTGATAACTCCGATTCAGAGTTAGAATCCAATCCAGACTCGGATTCAGATTCATCCTTTTTATTTCCACGTTTCTTCATACTACGAGTGATAATTACTGATTGTTTCGGCATAACGAATTGACTAACATGATATTCATTGATTCTTTAATTTGTTTCTATTTATCTATTTATTTGTTTTCCATCCAAAATAAAAATAATAAATCAGTGGAAAAATAATTTAAATGAAAAATATAAATACAAATACAAACTCAAAATCAAAAATAAAAATGTCTCTAACAACAACATTAAAAAGTCAGAATGACTTATTATTAGAAAATCTTTTAAAATTCTATTCTACAAAAGAACATCTGGATACTATGGTAAATATTGCGAATAGTGAATCAAGAATATCTCTTCGAATGCTTGATTGGTTCGTTACAAATTATGCGAAAAAATATTATACTATCTATGAAATCCCCGCAAAAAATCGTTCATCGGTTGTTATCAATGATAATGAAGGAATGACAAGATTCAAAGTGTTTAATCAATATAAATTGGAATTGAAATCTTATTCCAAATTAAGATTTGACCCTTTTTGTAGGAGAGAAAGAATTCATGTTCCTTATAATGAAGAGCAATCTGTTGTAACCACGATTGGACAATTAAATTTCTTCAAATGGGCGATTGAAAATGGAGTCATTGATTATATTGACGCGCATTATGATGAAATCGAAGCCGATATGACAGCAAATAATAGTATTACAAAAAGACGTACTCCTGAATCGGAACATTCGAATTCAGATACGAAAACCAGAAAAAAAAGAGAAGAATTATCTATCTCTGCGTGTAAATCAATTAAAAAAGAAACTGTCAAAATCGTCGTTAAATTTACATAAATTATATGATTATATTTGCTGCGATGCGTTTATAATATCTTGATATATGAGCATCTCCGTTTTCTAATTGTTCTAGAGTTTCACATTGTATATCGCCATGTTCATCTGAATAATAAACACGACGAATTATATATCCTTTTTTTGCCGGTATTTTTTTCATTTTTTGAACACAATGGAAACATGGGCGACTACTTTGTATTTTTCCATGAATGGATACACGAATTACTAACATTTCAATATGTACCGGGTTTTTATTTCGACAACGAATATTCGGCAAATTCATAATCGCATCTTGTTCAGCATGTATTCCAGGTTTTAATCCGGCTTTATCACCAGGTTGATTGATTCCATAAACGAGAGGATTAATGACATTTCCCTTTCCCTTTCCCTTTAAATATACATGCTATATGATTATAATTTCCACAGGTACAAGTATTCATTGGCATAAAATTTTCATTATTTGCGGGAATACAGAATCTCTTCTTGTACATAGTGTTGATGAGTTGGTCCATGTTTTGTATTTGTTTCTTTCACATATACAAAACTTATCTATATTCAATTTTTACTTATTTATATTTTTCTATTTCTTCTTTTGGTTTTTCTTTGGTTGCGTCTTCTATTGCCTCCGCTTTTTGTTGCGATGCGTTGTCTATTAGGATTTTCATAAGAAAAATCAGTAGGCGCCTTAGGTAAATTATATAGTTCATGAGTAGGTGCATCCGGTAAATTGTATGTAGTAGGTGCATCCGGTAGCGAATTAGAATTGCCTCTACGGTTTCTCATAGTAACTGTCGGTTTAAATAATTTATTAATTCGTGCTTGAGAAGGAGTAGATTCTTCAGATGGTTTTTCTGTCGTTTTTCTGGTTTTGTTTGTTCTATTGGCGGGAGGTTTCGGAAGAAATGCTTTAAAATCAGTGCTGTCATCATGAATGTCTCTTCCTGAAATAGAAGAACGAACTGGAGGAATATCTATATGTTCATTTGGATTGTATTCTTCATGAATAGTGTTGCCGATTCGCATGCTAGGAATGACAGGATATTCGCCAAGATTTTGAGGTCTGTGAGTAAGCGCTCTCATTTGACGTTCTCTCTCTATTAAGTGTTGTTCATATTCTTCTTGAGTAATTTCGGGAGCACTAGGCATTATTATATTTTCTTTTAAATATTGTTTGTATTCTTCTTCGGTCATTTTGGGAGCACTCGGTCTTATAGGTCGGGTTGCTTTCGGCTTGCTCAGTTCTTTCATGATAGCCATTCCTCTTCGTCTATTACCATCAGATATTCGTTTTTCTTTGTTATACTGTTCTACTTCAGGTTCTGACATTCTAGTAGTGCCTTTCATGAATATGTTTTTTTGGGTTCTATATTTATCCAGAAAAAATAGTTTCAAAATATCTTTATACCATTCATAAGTGTTAGGGTGTATTTTGTCTCCATAAAACATACTATCAGCATTTACAAGACTTTCAGGTTTCCATTTACTAAGGTCACGTTTCAAATCTACACCCTGAAACATATTATTCATATTTTCTACATTACTAACATCCCAGTTATCAATATCATTGTTGAAATTAGTGGCACTGTTAAACATACTAGACATATCTGTCACATTAGAAACGTTCCAATTGTATAGGCCACAGTTATGAAACATGTTTGTACAATGAGCAAACATATTTTTCATATTTGTTACATTACTAACATTCCAACCACTAAGATCTAATTGTAAATTATTACATTGGTAAAACATATTATTCATGTTAGTAACATGAGACACATCCCAGCGTTCAATAAAACGAAATTTATCACAGTCTTCTTTAGTTTTAATCAACAGCATGAAAAGATTAGACATATCAGTAATCTCACTAATATCCCATTCATATGGGTTACCATATCTGGATTTATATTTTTTTGTTTCGGAGTTGTATTGTAATTCTTTTAACGCATGTCTTAATTGTTCATTTCTGGTAAATTTGTACATCAGTTATATATTATATTATATTACAAACAATACGCGTCCAACCTACTAAAATAATTTATTCAACCAATTACCAAGAGATTTTCGTCGATTATTGTTTTTACGAGTTCCTCTTTGATTCTTATTTTTCTTTGTTTTCCTCTTGCCACCTACTGTTTTTCCATGTGTAATAAAGTTTTCAATTGCCTGTACAGTTCTTTCGCCATTATATTCGACAGTTCCATTTTTTCCAGCACGTTTAATTGTTGGATAACCGTCGATAGAAAATGGTTGACCGCCATTATATTTTTTTCCTAATTCCGCTTTTTTACCATCATCATTAGCATCAATTACTGATATATGATGAGTTTTACTATCATGGATAGTATTATATCCATCTACTTCTCCAACTTTTCCTCCATAAATTTGAGAAATTTTTTTAACAACTTTATTCCAATCGGGTTTTAACGATTCACAATGACCACATCCATTCATTTTAAATAGCATAGTATGGCTTTGTCCTCCTCCATGTTTCAAAGTACGATTCAGTTTCATTTATATAATATAAATATTTTTTATTACATCTAGGTTCGGCCATTTCTTTTCACCTCTAATAATATGAGTGTTGCATTATTGTTTCTAACTTATGGAAACATTCTTCATCGGAATCATCCAACGATGAAAAAATATCTCGAAAATTGTCGAGTATTTATTCATCCTAAACATGTTTCTGAGATTGAACCCGATTTCCAACAAAATGTTATCTCTCCGCAAATACCAACTCAATGGGGTGATGCATCAATTGTTATTGCTTCGTTGAGTCTTCTTTACACCGCTTTTAGGGATACAAATATCCAATGGTTCGTACTTTGTTCAGAAGATATGTTTCCTTTAAGAGACTATAATGAATTCCAAAGTTTTTTAGATGGACAGGAATTTTCTTTATTCTCTTCGATGGGTCCTTCAGACAGACGTATGAAAGAGGCTTTTATGACGAAAACACATCAATGGTGGGTATTAAATCGTAAAGATGTTGAATTCTTATTGAAAGAAATCAAACTTGTAAAATCAATCAATCCTTCTGATTTTTATAACCATGTTCAAGAGAATCGCGCATTTAAATCAATCGTCTCGAAAATACCGCCGAAAGTTGCCGTTGATGAATATTTTTTCCTTAGTTTTTTCAAGAGGTATTATGAAGATTATCGATTCACTGAATTTCAAAATTGTTATGTAAAATGGCCTGATGGTTGGGTATCGAAACATCCCGCAATATTCAATCGACTTTTACCCAGTGATTCTCTCTCATTGCGTCTCAGTCCATCATTCTTTATTAGAAAAACATTGTCGACTTTTGAACCGACGACTTTTTATCCAAAGAAAATTGCGAAAATTATTCATATCAATGAAGCCAATATCGGAACAATAAGAATACCAACAGATAATAAATCAGATTTGTTTATCTTATCATCAGTTAGTGATTTGTCGTCTCTCCCAACAGAAATCAAAAATCGTTGTATTCAGATTTATTTTTCTGTTTCCAATATGGTTGATATAGCGATGGATGCTATTAAAAGAAAATTAAAAGAGCAAGATGCTTATACAGATGTTCAACAACAGTACCAACAAGAAATGCCAACTAGTTCTGGCTCTCGCATAGCAATTATTATTCCTTTTCGTGATATAGAGAAAGAACAGAAACGTACCGCACAATTACGTGAATTTGTGACTTATATGAAAGATTATTTGGCGGGATATGATTATAAGATATTTTTAACGGAACAAACCGATGATGGACGTAAATTCAATCGTGGACAATTATTGAATATTGGTTTTGAACGTGCGGAAAAAGAAGGGTATACGAATTTCATTTTTCATGATGTGGATTTATTACCATCGGAAGAATTGCGAGAGTATTATGTGAATACTCCAACGGATAAACCGGTTCATATTGCGGCAGTATGGGATAGATATGGTTCGAATCCCAAATATTTTGGTGGAATTACTGCTTTTAGTGGAGAGATGTATCATCGTATGAATGGTTATCCAAATAATTTTTGGGGTTGGGGAGGAGAGGATGATGAATTGTTTTTACGTGCGAGCAAATTTTATCGTATTTTTAAAGTGAAAAAGGGTTCAATACGTGATTTGGAGAATATGGATATTCAACAAAAAATGGAATATTTAAAAGAGAATGATTTGAAGTTTATGTTGAAGAAAGAGGCTCTTGCACAACATGAAGAAACATGGGAAACGAATGGATTATCTTCTCTTAAATATGAATTAAAAACAGAATCTAGTTGTGGAGAATCATGTGAGAGAATCATTGTTGAATTAGATAATGTGGGAAATCCAGATCCTTATAAAGGTAATGTAGAGGGCGTAGAGGGCGACGAAGGAGCCCTCAATAAAGACCACAATAAAGACCTCAATAAAGACCTCAATAAAGCCCTCAATAAAGACCTTAAGAAAAAGCCTCTTCCAAAAGAAGAAAAAAAAGAATTCAATATAATATTAACATCTCCCGGGGAAGCCTATAAGATTGGTGAAAAATATATAAAACATGTTCCTGAAAAAATAAAAGCACCGAATCCAACAGTACCTGATTATTATAGTGTTCCCCAAGAGGCAAATGCCAGTATTTGGGAGATGTCAACTGAGGCTCTTGCAAATACTCTCAGTTATATTTTTGAATACTTAAATCATTCTTGTTACATGTTGGGTGTTCATCATAGTAGAGGACGTATTTATAAACTCGAACGTAAACAAACTGCCGAAGTTTATAAACCAATTATTCAACGTGCTATAAAAGAGGTTGCGACAAATAGTAAAATTACATCAGACCAAAAACGTTTTGTACAAGAGCGTCTTCGAACCGATGGTGAACTCCGTTTTATGCAATGTGTTGTCAAAGAATTCAATCCTAAAAAAGAAACATCTACATCTGAATATGTCGATTTCATTCAAGGTTTAAAACTCCCGGATGGTGTTTATATATTAAATTTGACAGATGCTGTGATACTTCGTAAAGATGGTATGCATCCATTTCCAATGGTGACGGGTCGTCTTGATATTGGAAAATATAAATCACGACCTTTTATTCCTATTTTCAGTATTTCCGGACAGAAAGGTTATCATGATATTCCTATACCGAATTATGATGATGTTATGTATGTCTTAGGAAAAACTGCGATTGACATGTCAACATTTCAAACAGATTGGTCTAAAAAACGCTCTCAGGCTGTTTTCCGTGGAGGTCCAACTGGTTGTGGATACACTACAAAAACCAATCAACGTTTGCGCTTAACAACAATTAAATCGAAAATGCTCGATGTGGAAATCAGTGGTAAAGGTGCGACAATTGACACGAATTCTGTTCGTTTTGACCCAACATATGGAATTGGAATGTTAAATACAGGAATTAAACCGGCGACCCGATTTCTTACAATGGGAAAACAAAGTGAATATAAATATATTATTCATGTGGATGGAAATGTGAATGCGTATCGATTATTAACAACAATGGCAACTGGAAGTTTAATATTGCGTGTTGAGAGCGAATATACCTCTTGGTTAGATCATGTATTACAACCAAATGTTCATTATATTCCTGTGAAATCGGATTTATCGGATTTGCTGAAACGAATTGATGAATGTGAAAAAAATGACCGACGTTGTAGAGAAATCGCGACAAATGCGATGAATTTGGCAAGAGATGTATTACAGTATCGAAATTTAAGAGGTATTTTTCAGTGGATAATACAAAATACATCTTGTGTTCGTCCAAAAATAGAATACTCTTCGAAAATCGAAAATGAAGATTTTGATATTCCAAAACAAATGATGAAAAAAGAGGTAGAAGAAGACGAAACAAAAATCATGCATATCCAACTAATACCTTCGCCGAAAGTTCAAGAAATTGCGAGAGAACAAGTGAAACCATCGGAATATCACCTCTCGTATGCGAATGAAAAAAAATTATTAGAATATTTAAGAAAGAATTATAGTAATTTGTCGATGGTATGTGCTTGGTATGGATTAGATACTCAATATGGAATTACGGAAACACCTAAAATCAATGATAGTAATCCGAGAGAAACCGCACATCGTGGAGTTCTTGAAGAAACCAGTATTGATATTCCGATTCAATATGTACAACCGTTTGGAGAGATATTTGAGGTTCGTAAGAAAAAAGGTAATATGCGAATTCAGATTTTTATTGTAGACTTGAATGACGCATATAATAACAATGAAGTAAGATTAAATTTGGAATATGAAAAAGAAGGTGAAAATGATGATGATACAAGTGAAAATGCTGTAAAAGTATTAGTTGCTATTATTGGAAAACAATCACAACTTATTGAATTATTATCACGTTCGAAACCCAATGATAAAATTCATGGATATCATATTGTTCCTGTAAATGACCCATTGATGAATTCATTTATCGAACCAACCTATAAAAATGAAAAGGTTTTGCCAGAGGTTCCTGAAGTACATCTTCCTCATACACCCGAAGGACCTTTTCCATTCGGTGATATAAAATTGATTAAACAACCAATGACACCAAGAGGACCACCACCGAAAAAACATTTTACACCACCTCAAATGCCTCCTGATACGGTTCCTATTTCTATTCCTGTACAGATTCCTATACAAACTGTTGTAAATTCACCGGAAGTGTTTTCATTACCAGAAGGAAAAAAGATATGTCCAAGAGGTTCGAAAAAAATAATGGTTGATGGAAAAGCAAAATGTAAGAAACAAACTCTCAAAGTTAAAGAACCTTCACCTGTACCTATACCGGTCAAAGAGCCTTCACCGGTCAAAGAACCTTCACCTATAAAACAACCTTCACCAATAAAAGAACCTTCACCGATAAAAGAACCATCACCAATAAAACAACCTTCGCCAATAAAAGAACCTTTATCCCCAGAAGTGTTTTCATTACCGGAAGGAAAAAAGATATGTCCAAGAGGTTCGAAAAAAATAATGGTTGATGGAAAAGCAAAATGTAAGAAACAAACTCTCAAAGTTAAAGAACCTTCACCTGTACCAGTTAAAGAACCTTCACCTGTACCAGTTAAAGAACCTTCCCCAGTACCTATACAGGTAAAACAACCTTCACCTGTCAAAGAGCCTTCACCTATGAAAGGACCTTTATCACCAGAAGTGTTTTCATTGCCGGAAGGTAAAAAAATATGTCCAAGAGGTTCGAAAAAAATAATGGTTGATGGAAAAGCAAAATGTAAGAAACAAACTCTTAAAGTCAAAGAGCCTTCACTTGTGAAAGAGACTTTGCCAGCAAAAGAACCATCGCCTGTAAAAGAGCCTTCGCCAGCCCCGAAAAAAATAAAGAAATTAGTAGTTTCACAACCCCCTGAATTACCTGAACCGAAACATCATCAACCAACAAATCATATTGATCCAAAATTGATACGTGAGAGATTACAATTGACGGTTCCTAATACGGAGAAATTCCCTTGGTTACGTTCTTCTTATAATTTAATGGAACTAGTCTCTCGCATTCTGTCAGAATATCCCACGAAATCAGTAATTGATGACCATCGTGTTACATTTACTCTCCGTGATGATACGCCATCACTGGTTACACGTGCTATCCAAGAAGAAGAAATCTTGAAAACACATCTGAAACATCGTCGTCCCAATGGAGATATTGTGGATATGGCAAGTTTCTGGGATGTATGGCAAAAATCACCCGCGCTTAGAGAAGAAATCGCAAGCAATAGTGACCCTATTGAAGCCGTTTGGCAACTCGCTAAAAAATATGATTATAAATTGGCAACTACATTCATGCCCGGATACGCAAAAGCATTGTATGATACTTTCCATGCGAAAACCGTTCTTGACCCATGCGCTGGATGGGGAGACCGACTTCTCGGTGCCGCATGTTCATCTGATGTGACCAAATATGTCGCCTTTGACCCCAATCATAATTTACGTGCTGGATATGCGGAAATTCTCTCATTGCGTGGTATTCAAACAAGTCGTATAGAGCCAGACCATCTCTATTTCGACAATGGTTTTGAAATCCATAGTCAACCGTTTGAAATCGGAGCAAAAGCATTAGATGCGGAATCATTTGATTTTGCTTTTACGAGTCCTCCATTCTTTGATTATGAAATGTATAATCCGGACAATCCGGAATATCGTGATTGGATTAGCGAATTCTATGTGCCTCTTTTCCAACAAACATGTCGTGTGTTAAAAGATGGTCATTATTTTGGTATTCATATAGGTGATACAACAGCAGGTAAAATCTCCGATTTCTTGTTTCAAGATGTACATAAAGTCAGTGGATTTGTGTATGATTTTAAAATAGGTTTAATGGGAATGCAATCTGGAAAGAATCGAACTGTGTATATGTATCGCAAAGTGGCAAATCATGGTCCAGTTCCGAGAGATTTACTTACACCCGCATTATTACCTGCGCCAGTATTCCGTCGCGCGACAGAAATACCTCGTGAAATAAGAAAAATATGTAATCCTCCTGTCCTTGTTCAAACTGTGAAAGATAGTGGAAAAACATTCGAAGTATTCCAAGATTATCAATGTGTGGGTGGTTCGAAACAGAGATTAATAGGAATGTTAATGTCGCAAATTCAACATCGTGAATTGGTTTATGCGGGTCCCGAACAAGGAATGGCTCAAGTGGCATTGGCTGTGGCTGGTTCTCTTTGGAAGAAAAAAGCAACGGTGTTTTTGAATACATTTGCGGGTGTAAGAGAGAAACCGATATTAACACGATTGGCAATGGCTATGGGAGCAAACATTGAATTTACTCGTAATCCTCGTGGAAGAACATTAAAAGACACGGAAAATGATGCTCGTGCTTATTGTGAACGTGACCCTCAGAATCGATTTTTAGTACCTTTTGGATTGAAAGATGAGCCGGGGTCGGTCCTCTTTGAAACGTTTAAGAAAGCATTGATAGAAGCATTAGGAGATAGAGCAAAACGTGCGCCACGTCGTTTATGGATTGTTGCCGGTTCGGCATTTTTAGTGACAGTATTGAATAGTATTTGGCCAGAAACCGAATTTCATATTGTGCAAGTAGGAAAGACAGTTTATGAAGACCAATTGATTGCTATCCGACATGTAAAATATAAGAGTGAATATCGATTTGCGGAGAATACAGAGGTGATGCCTCCTTATCAAAGCATAGCATGGTATGATGCCAAATTATGGAAATTAGTAAAACAATATGGACAAGATGGGGATTGTATATGGAATGTGGCTGGCTTACCGAATGAAAATGAGATTCGTGCTCTTCAACAAAATAAAAAT
>Ga0255211_1000268_pt1 | contig 19354 bp, 16 predicted proteins | sample Miss_Yuk_RepB_8d_FD_183036 | JGI IMG/M metagenome (GOLD analysis project Ga0255211, IMG submission 183036) | Freshwater microbial communities from Mississippi River, Louisiana, United States - Miss_Yuk_RepB_8d | ecosystem: Environmental > Aquatic > Freshwater > River | place: USA: Louisiana...
GCATTACCGGACAGTATATTTTTCATCTCTTCTTTAACTTTTGGATTATGTCCCGCCGTGTTTATTATTGCTTCTGCTACTGCCTTTGCGTTTACGTCCGTCATCTTTCTTATCGTCTCTTATACATATTCTCAATATTTTATTCTTCCAATATTGAGAATCAATTTCAAACCACGTTTTTTTCAACGCCGTCTCGTAGAACGCGATTTCTTCCTAAATACGCGCTTGGCGGATTTCTTGTATTTGCGCGAAGGGCGACGGTGACGGCGGGAACCGCCTTCCCATGAACCATCTGGATGAATGACAAATTTTTTTCCAAATTTTTCGTTTTCTATTATCTCATTCTTCTGTTCCTTCGTTATTTGCTTCTCGCTCGTTTTCGTTTTTCCCTCATATGCTCCATCGTCAAATGCATTTATGCTTCTTAAATAGACTTTTAAGTTATTAAATGGTACAATATTATCACGATTAGTTATGTATGTTGCTACCCTTCTGAATCTGTATGGTTCCTTACTGTTAAAGAGTTCAACCACATTTTTGTCACCCTCCCACACTTCTTCACCTTTGAAGTTGCGCTTATACCCTTGAGGATAATTTATAACTCTTATAGTATAGTCAGCCATATTATATATTTAAATTATAAAATAATTATTTAGTTATATGATAAACATTTTCACGCCTCCACCCACCCCCTCCGCGGAAAATCCGCTAAATATTCCTCCCAATCTTTCCACTCCGGATGTTTCTTCATATGTTCGCGGACCAAAAACGGCGTCCCGCACGGCGGCCCCCAGTGCGCCAAAAACGACATCCGGCGAATGGACGCACTATCCGCGACTTTTGTGTCATAGGCACCCACGGGTTTATACGGAGCGGAGCCAGAGCCATCCACTCCAGCTCCTCCAGCTCCTCCAGCTCCTCCAGCTCCTCCAGCTCCGCTTCCGTATCCGTATCCGTATCCGTGTTTACAAATCGTCCGCGTATTCGCAACCGTTTTTCCTAAATAATTGTCATAATGGTCTGCGAGAATACGTTTCACAATGGACGTATCCAACCTCCCGCGATACTTCTCCGCCAGTTTCTCCAATTGCACCCGGCGGTTCCAGATACTGGACGTGATGTCACGGAACCCACTGTCGCCGTCTCCAGCCTCGTCAATCATCCCCGCGCCCGTCGCGTCCGTCGCCGCCTTGGATGACAACGCACCCGAGCATTCTATATTCCGAATTCTCTCGTCATAGGTTGAATTGAACCCCGCGAAGAACCCGTCGCGCGTCGTTTCTATATTTACGTAATTCAAGCCGAGTTCAACCCGCATAATGCGTGGCCCGCCGCCTCCACCACCCGCGCGCGTGTCCCCGAACATCCACGAACACGCATAATCCCCCGAGTTCCGTTTCTGTAATCTCTCGGCGTATTCTTCTAAAGTCTTTGCGTATTGCATACATTCGCGAATACGGCAGCAAATCGGGTCGCGTAAAGCGAAGGCATTGAATCCGCGGATGGTCGTCTCGGTGCCAATAATGCCCGCGCTCGTGACGAAGAAGTCTGTCATACTCCATACACCACCAGGCGCGCTCTGCATCGTCATTGTGAAACCATCTCCCGCCTCTGGCTCAATTGTAAGGAGGACATTACAAAACTGGGCGTCCAAGAAATTGCTAAAGGAGGAGTGCCCGCATACAATCCCGCCGTCTTTCGTCCACCCCTTCCCGACGGCCATAATGAGTGAACACCGGTCCTTGAATTCATCCAAGCGCGCGGTGCGAGCGGAGAGGGCGGCGGGGTTGGCGGCGATAGCGTGTTCGTCGCGGATCACGTCCGCGTATTTCTTCCGGTATTTCGGGGTGTCAATATACCGCAACATATGTGCGTAGAAGTAGGGGAGTGACATATAGACATTGATGAGGATGACCTGGCGCACATCAAGACCAGCCCCCGCAGCAATCCCCTCCATCTCTCGGAATATCTTCGGGAACCGCTTTTTAATAATGCCCTTATAAAAGTCGTCGCAGAGACCGTAAAAAAACTCAATATCGCGGCCGTATCCTTGCCGGAAGAGGAAATCATAGGTGGAGAACATCCGCGTGAATATTGCGGGGTCTGCTGCAAGAAGTTGCTTTCCGTGGGAAACACCGCGTTCGTAGGGGGAGCCGCGAATCGCCACGCGAATCCATCCGTCATCGGTGGCGGATTTCCTTTCGCGCGGTCTTCGTCGCGTATACGTAGGGCGTCGTAGTCTTTTTTTACGAGTGTGTCTTGTCATTTGCCTATCTATTTTATTATATATTAGGCATAAATAGATATAAAGATTTTTGAAATGTTATGTATAAAGATATGAATTTTTCCAATTCAAACGCACACACATCCGTTGGGGGTGGGGGAGGGGGAGGCCCAGCAGCCACAACTATTTCGTCAGACTCCTACGGCGGCAATGGCGGCACAGGTTCCGACAATGTTCTCGTGATTAAAACCGTGCAAATCGCACCTGTCCGAACACTAATGTGCGCTCTAAAGGAAATCCTTATTGAGACAAATATTACGTTTCAGAAAGACGGGATTCGCATCATCAATATGGATAAATCACACACGATGTTGGCGCATATGTTCCTAGAAGCCGTGAATTTTGAACTCTATGAATGTGCGCTTGATAAAATCATCATCGGTGTAAATATGTTCCACTTGTTTAAGCTCATTAATTCTATTGACAATGACGATACACTCACGATTTATATCGAGAAGAAGGACTATAATGATGGCGTGGTTTCGTATCTTGGTTTGAAGTTTGAGAATGGCGATATCAAGCAGTGTAAGACGCAGAAACTCCGGCTTATTGAGCCTGACCCCGAGGACTTAGTGGAGCCACAGGTTGCATTTTCTAGCGTGATTAACCTCCCATCGTGTGACTTCCAGAAGATTATCCGCGACCTCTCGTGTATTTCGGAAAAACTGGAGATTAAATCGGTGGGAAATGAACTGATATTCAGGTGCTCGGGGCAATTTGCGACGGCGGAGGTGCGGCGAGTAGAATCCGACGGAAGTATGGAGTTTCTTCATAAGAAGGATTCAGGGAAGATTATACAAGGGGAGTTTTCATTGAAGAATCTCGGTTATTTCATCAAGTGCACAAACTTGTGTAATCAGATTGAGATGTATCTGGATAATGATATGCCGCTTGTTGTGAAGTATTATGTTGCATCACTTGGAACGATTAAGTTGTGTTTATCGCCACTTCCAAGTGCTTAGAACCCGCTCCCGCTCCCCCGCTCCCCCTCTCCGTCGCTGCGCCCGCTGCGCGGCTCCGCTCCTCCGTTCCTCCGCTGCTTCGCCGCTCCCGCTCCCCCTCTCCCGCTCCCCCTCTCCGTCGCTGCGCCCGCTGCGCGGCTCCGCTCCTCCGTTCCTCCGCTGCTTCGCCGCTCTAATATGCATCATAAAAATAATAAAAATAAGAATAATAAGGCTGTCAAACTAGCATTATTATTTGTAAACACTTACACCAACACTCTAACCCCCAAAACGAGCGGCGAAGCAGCGGAGGAACGGAGGAGCGGAGCCGCGCAGCGGGCGCAGCGACGGAGAGGGGGAGCGGGAGAGGGGGAGCGGGAGAGGGGGAGCGGGATCAAAATATATAAACACTTATTGATACTATTATGTATAATAACAATGAACTCCACAATCTATATGACCTATCATTCTCTTCCGCCTGAATCGGTTATCCGGTCCTGGTTGGCATTGAACCCGTCTGCCAATATTGACTTCAGTGTAGACGCGGATTGCATTGCGTTTTTAGTGAAGGAATTCAACCCGAAAATTGCGGAGTTATTCAAGTATATATGGCGCGGAATGTATAAAGCCGATTTGTGGAGGTTATGTAAACTATATATCCACGGTGGCGTCTATGCGGATATTGATTTGGTGCCATTTCGGTCATTGGATCAGATGACTGGGTCTGTTCCGCCTTCGCCTTCGCATTCGCCCACATTTTATTCTTGTTTGAGCCTCGGTAGTCCCAGCGTATTTCAGGCATTTATGAAGCATACACGTGCACGAAGCCCGCTGTTATTAGGTTGTCTTTTATCATTTCTTGTCAATAAACCGTATACAAATATAGACAATGGGCCTACCAATGATATGTATCACTTTTTATTATACAATGTTCGCGCGGATATAAAGGCGCACGCCCCTGAATCACTTGAACCGTTTACGCAATATACCTTGCGTAAAGTGCGTATTCCGATACATTTTTCGTCTCGTGATGAACACATTGTTCAACTCCATTATTTTCCGGTCGGGGTTACCTATACATTGTCGGTGAGTCCAAATACACGCAATCAATGGATTCTGGCGAATAAAGACAAACTTCACTTAAAGATAGAAAATCAGTGCTTGATTGTCTCTATGGACGCCGATGCCGATGCCGACGACGAAGGGTTCATTATAGATATCTGTATTGATTTACCCGACGACGAACCGGAAGTTATCTATTTTTTTCAGGAGAATATCCGCGAACCACCTTATATTAATACGTGCTATATCGCGGATTGTAATGAAATGAATATAATGGACTGTCGTGCGCCGAATTATATACGCGACCGTGGGTGGGTCAAATGAATGAATGAAAAATAATAAACGACATATAATTCCGCCGGGTTGTTGCGCGATGTATGGATCGGCGAAGCGCGAACGAGCGTAGTCGCGGATGTGAGTTTACGAACTAAGCGACGTAGCGAGTGAGCATTAGTATTCCGGTGTATGTTTCTTGAACAAACACCCGTGTGATGTAATTCCCTCTAATTCACGGATGATACCCGCATTTTGGAAACTACAATTCGCCATCCATATTTTAATAATACAGAAATTCTTCTTCGGTGAAATGGTAATACCATTTACAATAGGAATTACGTTCATATTAGTAGAAATTGTTTCACCAACTGTCACATATGACAATTGTTTCCACGCACTAGGAACCTCCTTATTCGCGACCTTATACGAGAAACAACCGCCATTTCGGTTTTGAGCGTCTTCCCACATTGGCACTATACCGGACCGCATCAGAAACAACATACAGTTCATAACAAGTTTGGGTGGCAGGACTTCAAATATAGCGATTGCTTGTTCTGCAGTATCAAATTCGTATATTTTTTTATAACTTGACGCAGCCCAATTTGTATCGTGAGGGAGATGTGCCCATAGAGTCCAACAGTGCGACAACTTGTGAAATTGCGCAGCCAATTCAGTGATATTCGTAGTCATTGTTTGTTTGTATGTATAAATGAGCGGATGAACGAAGAATTTCCGTAAATGATGTGGATGGGATAATACACACCGTATATTATACTATCAATTTTTTTTTATACTCTTTATTCGCTTACTGTGCATCACATTCAATAACTTCAAACTCATGGTCGTTGATTTCATTTGTTGCTACGTATGTATTCTCTGTTTGAACTGTCTTGTCGTTTACATGTTCTACATCAGCGTCGCTGTCGTGGTCGCTGTCGCTGTCGCTGTCGCTGTCGCTGTCGCTGTCGTGGTCGCTGTCGCTGTCGCTGTCGCTACTTTTTTTCTTTTCGCTTTCGCTTTCGCTATCAGAACAATCATAATAACTTGAAAGAATACCATCAATATCATAAACTTGTTGTTCACCTGAATCTAATACCGGACATCGTAATACTGAATCAACCTTTACTATATGCTGATTTCCGATGATAATAGAATGACTATCATTTAATATATATAACGGGGGATTGGGTTCTTTGTCATTTTTAAAAACTTCCTTCATAATATCACTATACGATAATACAAGACTGTAATTAGAAAATGGCCTTCCGATATATTCGGCTATATCTTTTCGCCCATATTCATTGTATAATTTCCATTGAAGAAACTTCTTGTCAAGCAACTCGTTCTTTTCAATAAAAAAATAGTGCGGTGATTTCAGATAGATTGTAAATGTCTCTGATTTACTTGTTTCTCTCTGGTGGGTGTCGTGTGAATCAACATCTGAGGCTTCAGGAAGACATACCGTGAGTGTTGCAGCATCAGCGACTTGATATGATTTTATGAATTTACGATAATGTTTCGTATACAATGTATGTGTCTTACCTGTAAAATCACCACGATGAATACGAATACAAGGAACATTATCTACCTTATGTACAATAAAGTCATAGATATCATTATGTGTTTCGGTTAATTCGGGTGATTCATCATTATTCTCTAAACGGTATTGTTTACATTGTTGGTCAATCCATTTACACACATTATATTTCGCTCGGTCAATCCGGTATACAGAATTAATATCACTCTGGCGCAAATAACACATGGACGAGGCAGTATAAATTTCGCGTCCGTTTCGGACAACTGTATATGTGCTAAATGTATATTGTCCGAATAAACGCAGTATCGCATAAAGAATACTTGTGTAACATTCTTTGATTTTCGTAAATGTATCAAAAATACCGGCTCTAACCCATAGTGTAAGTGTCATACTGGGGTCAATATCTTCTTTAAAAAATATAATATATAACCAGGGGAAAAGAACATAGAATGAAAATTGCGCAAAAGCAAATTTCAAATATGAGGTATTTGCAGGAGATGTAAATTCATCATATGTATACATTTTTTTGATGTATTCTCTCTATGTATAAATACATCAAAATCTTTTTATGTTATTATTATTATGTTCGTGGTTGAATAGGTGGGGGAGGGTTCGCGTTGAGTTTCAAGAGAGGTAGTTGCTCCTGCGGTTGATGCTGCGGTTGCTCCTGCGGTTTTTGAATGTTGACATTGTTTTTTCCAGGATTGATTCCGAATATATAAAACAAAACACTGCTTATGTATGTAAGTAATATGATAGGAATAATTACGATAAACCAAACTACTTTTGTATACCCATTAAGACATAATACATTCAATATGGCAGTGAATATGAACATAATAATGAATTTTAATAGAGATGTTTCATATTCGCCTTGAAATAAATCAATCGTGATTTGGACCATAGAAAAGGCTAAATAAAGAAGTGCTGGAGAACATATTTTTTCAAGCATTATAATGTAATAAAAAATATTATATATTACATCCAGAATTTATTACAACGTAATTATTTCTTAGTCTTGTTGAAGACTGCTACCCCATTTTTGAATACACCGACTTCGTCGCCAACATCATCATCTACACACGCATAAATGATACCGTTTACAGGGTCGGTTGTAAAGTAAGTTTTTCCTTTGATTTTTATTTCTGACACTTCAATTTCCGCTTCGGCATCGGCTTCCTCGGTCACTTCCTCTTCTTCGGCTTCAGCTTCCTCCTCCTCTTCCGCTTCCGCTTCATCTTCCTCGGTCGCTTCCGCTTCCTCATCCGCCTCTTCCGCTTCCGCTTCCGCTTCCGCTTCCGCTTCCGCTTCATCTTCCTCGGCTTCCGCCTCTTCCGCCTCTTCCGCTTCCTCCGCTTCCTCCTCGTCCGCTTCTTCCGCCTCCGCCTCTTCCGCTTCCGCTTCCTCCGCTTCCTCCTCGTCCGCTTCCGCCTCTTCCGCCTCTTCCGCCTCCGCTTCCTCCTCGTCCGCTTCCTCAGCCTCGGCTTCCGCCTCTTCCGCTTCTGCTTCCTCAGCCTCGGCTTCCTCCTCGTCCGCTTCCTCCTCTTCCGCTTCCACTGATTCTTCATCAATCGCTTTCGGTAAAGTCGTCACTGAAAGAGTATCGTTTACAATAATATTCTTGTGGCTTGAAGAAACAAATGATGCATCAACATCCGTATGTTCATTCTGGTCATTATCCACATTTTCTTCGTGTATTTCAAGCTTCACCGATTCTTCCTCTTCTGTTGCTGTTGCAGTTGCATTGTTTCTTGAAACGGCATTCATATCCACCTTTGATTCCAGGGCGTGAATATAACGATTCAATTCCGTAATTGCATTTTGTAATTGTAATATTTCATCTTCACGCGTATTTGCAACTGCGGTGCTGCCGCCGGTTCCAGAAGAAGAAGAAGAAGAAGAATAAGCCATTCCATTTTCTAATTCGGTAATTCGCTCGTGTAGTTTGCGAACACACGGTAATCCCATAATCGTGTCATGCGTCTCTTTATATACATTATATTCTCCAATCACTCCTGTCAATATACTCGTAATATGCTTTGTCATAACCTGTGATACATCCTCAATCATCGGGCGAATATCTATCGTCAATTTGGACGAAGATGACGCGTTGGCGGCGTTTGATGATGTTTCAGACATTTTGAGTATAAGATGTAATGTTGTATTCTTTATATTCTAATGTATTTATTTCAATTTCACTGTATTGAAATACTAATATCCGAAAAGGAATTATATTCTTGTAAATGTATATAAAGTTGTATTGTTTTATTACTGTATTGAGAATGTCCGAATCTGCCGTTCCTGCCGTTCCTGCCGTTCCTGCCCCTGCGGTATTAGATACAATGGTTAAGATTATTATGGCTCAAACTGATATGACACACGAATGTGTTGTTTCTGAATTAGAGCGAACCAATTATGACCTGAAACGTGTGATTCGCGAATATATGCGCGGTGACAATGCCAGCAGCAATGATAGTGCGACTACGGTGGCCGGTGGTGGTGGTGGTAGTGCAATTTCCACAAATCAGCTTCGGTTTTCAGAAATCAGGAATTTTATGGATAAATCTGCAGAAGCATATTATCGGCGTAGGGAAATGGAAAGAATATACAATGATGTTCTTGAGAGAAAAAAAAGACAGGCAGAAGAATCTAAATTATAACCGATGAACAATGCAATTCAACTTCTGAATCCCGGTTAAATATTGTTTCGGAAGTATTTTTACACCTGCAAATTTACTGCTTTGGGAGTTCATTTTGGAGAATAATACATCTGTTTTGTATATTTTGATAGGTGGATTCAAATTTTGTTGAACAACATACGTCTCATTTGTTTCGGGTTCATTTTTCCATATGAATGCAACGTGTCCATATTTGTAGTCCGGTTTTTTATATTTCCAGAATAATATACTACCCGGGCGCAAATAATATAATGCCGGGTGCGAATATGGATACGCATACGTTTCTACTTTGACAGATGAACCGTTTTTTATATGTGTAAAATGGTTGATTCGTTTGAATAAGTCGGTTGCGTCTACCACATCGGGAAACGTGATACTCTTATGGATAGAAAAAAAACGGCGTATCAATTCAACACATTGAAATTGTATTCCATACTTTGTGTTATAGCTTGCATTTTTGTTTTTTTTGACATAAATTACAATATTTTGTTCTTCTTCATTATTTGTATTATTTGTATTATTTATTTGTTGTGTCGCCATTTCTAGTATATATTATACATATAAAATGTCTATGTATAATACTCGGACCCGTTCTAGTCGCATCCTCCTCCACTGCCCTGTATGACCATCGTCTTATATCTTTTTTTCAATTTCATACTATTATTTGTAGGAATTACTTTACTATTCACCAAAAAGTCATTGTTATCTTCATATAGTTCCGGTAGAATGTGCGTCAATGGTTTATTCACGATGTGAATCATCTGTGACCCTTTCAATAATGCACGGTATTCTTGAATTGTTAAATTACCATAATACTTATCAAGTAAATAGTTCGGGTTTGGCGCGGGTTTGAACCCTTTTCCACCTGGTGTTCCATACAATAAATGAAGTAAATGTAGTCGTTCAAATTTACTCGACGTATCAAGTGGTTCTTTTAATAAAGCTGCAACAGCGCATTCAGGTGAACAATAACAACCATTTACTTGAAAAACACCATTTACAACCATAATCGGTATATAATAAATTGGTCCATCAAATTCACACGTATCCCAAAAACACGCGGATTTGTGGTTTATTTTTGTCGGAATATTCTCTCCATTATGAAATGAATACTTCAATCGCTGTATTTTTTTCATAATTTCTTTATGGTTTTTTTGATTCACGATTTGGATTGCAGAAGAATTTGGTTCTATTTTTTTAACATTACCATTACCATTTGAGAACGGTTCATTTGTTGTTTGATTCTTTACATTCTCAATGTTAGGTAGTAATGTGTTTCGGTTGGATGAAAGACCATTCTTGTCATCTACCTGACAACTTATATCCGTAGTATATTCATTGTTATTGTTATTGTCATTGTGAATGTTATTATATTCATTTACCTCATTGTCGTCATTATCATCGTTTTCTTTACTATTTAATGTTTGAGAAATGTCACTAGACTGAAGATAATTTGACGTTATATTATACGATTCTACCTCTTCAATGGATGGTGTATAACCATATTTGGTGATGGATTCATTTGTTTTCAGATCGGATAAATGACATTTCAAATGCAAAATAATATTTGGAACTTCAGAACTATCATATATACTTGAGCTTGAATTCAGTATAAAACCGGCCTTCGGTTTTCTGCCTCGTTTTTTATTAATTTGGCCTTTATAGATTTGGTTTGGAGAGACAAGGTCTTGTATTGAATCCGAATGTTCAATATTATGCGCAGAATTCAGAATCGGGTAATGATTATGCTTCACAATATAATTGTGTTCGGTTTGTTTCAAAATAACCATATCTGGAAATGTAGGCGCAGCGGGTTCGTGATTGTCGGGTTCGGGTGCCGTCGTGGGTTCGGGCGTTTTTTTACGGTTTATTTTTTTTTTACTAGGCGCAGCGGTTTCCTTCGTTTGTTTATCTATTGAAGCGTCCGTCGTTCCTGTTGGCGTAGAAAAAGAAAATGTTGGCATTTCAACCGTGTATCGTGTGAATCGTTATTACGTATATGAATACTACACTATTATGTTTATACCCTTTTGCCAGCGACAAATGATATTATTTACACTTAAAGCGATTATTATGATATTATATTACTGCGCATTTTTTACGCATTTCTTTTTGGTAACATTCGCGACACAATGGAATATAGTTTGTTGAACCGATAATCACTTGGTCCGTCTCGTTTGTTATGCGAAAACTGAAGACGCCTGGTGTTCCGTCGCGGCATAAACTACACAGCGACTTTAGTTTGATGATATTATCACAAAACGGAACAAGTTGAAGCAAATTCCCGATTGGTTTTCTGTTGAAATCACCGTCCAAACCACAAATATAAACGCGTTTATTGAAATGTTCTACTAGCTTTTTCACCTCTTCCTCTATATCTGGAAAGAACTGTCCTTCATTGATGAGGATTGTTTCTGCAGACGTGACTGTTTCTAAATTATTTTGAATCGCATCGTGAATTGTATTTGCGAGAATACACGGGATCATCTGTTTGTCATGGGTAGAAAGCATCGGTTCAGATGTATACCGATTATCTGCGCTATAATTGATGACTGCCACTGGAATATTACAGAACACGCATTTCTTGTATACCTCCAATAAGTAGGAGGTTTTTCCTGAAAACATAGAACCAAGAATCAGTTCAAGATAACCGTGCATTCTTACAAATTAGCGGTTCTATTATACTACGACACAAGTTTATATTCGTATATACGCAAAAAACGCTTTCAATTCTTTTGAAGTAAGAAATTCATTTCATTCATTTCATTCATTTTGACATAAATATATTTCATTCTATTACTTTACATAGTAGTATATGGCGGAAATAAATACAACAAGTTGTAAAAATGAGGCTATGCCTTGGGTTGAAAAATACAGACCATCGTGTTTTGATGAAATCGTTCTTGACCCAATGAATCGTGCGATTTTATCCAATATACTGAAAACAAAATACTTTCCAAACTTATTGTTCTATGGACCCCCTGGAACTGGTAAAACTACAACAATTATCAATCTCGTCAATGCTTATCAGTCTAAGCTAAATATGCAAAACCGCGGACTTATGATACATTTAAATGCATCTGATGAGCGCGGAATTGACATTATTCGGAATCAAATCAATAGTTTTGTTAGTTCCAAATCAATGTTTGGAAATGGAATAAAATTTGTGATTTTAGATGAAGTTGATTATATGACAACCAACGCGCAAATTGCATTACGTTATCTTCTCACAAGTTATACGGATAATAATGTAAGATTCTGCCTGATATGTAATTATGTATCGCGAATTGATGAATCACTTCAGACTGAGTTTGTTCGTATGCGTTTTAATCAATTACCCGATTCGGATATACTAAACTTCTTGCGTAAAATTCGCGATAGTGAAAATCTCAAATTATCCGATACGAATTTAGTAGCAATTCAGCGCCAATTTCATTCTGATATTCGCAGTATGATTAATTATATTCAAACCAATCAGGATAATCTACAAGAACTACACGTCATTACGAACGCAGTTTGGGACAAAATGGTGGAATTGTTTCGCGAACCTTCTTGCGATATTCGCACGATTACATCGTATTTCCGAGAGATTGGCACGAAGTATTATATTGACCCACGCACAATTATTAAACAGTTTTTCAATTATATTGTTCGTTATCGTTCTTCTGAAATGGTTTCCACTGACATATTGAACAGTATGGAACATATTATTCATTTGAATCAGGTGCGAAATGAGTATATTATTCATTATTTTATATTGAAGTTTCGCGGGTATTGGGGTATCACGGCACCGGCAGCGGCACCAGTTCTTCCGCCACCGCATCCAAAAAAACGAATCATCAAAATAAAGAAAACATAAAGTATTTCAGTTTGTATAAATTGAAATGAATTGTTTCTAATTCATTCAATGGCATAAAACCGATACTACTACAATGGAGCCAGAAATAGACGCAGAATGGATGAAATTTATGTCTCGTATAACAAAGAAGCAAAACTGTGATACCTATGACAATGACGACGATGACGATGACGATGACGATATCGATGACAATGACGAACATGACCGTGTTGGTGTCCGTGGAGGTGTCGGTGGCGCGATATCGTTTGATATGATAAATGGTTGCGCTGGTAGCAGTACACCAGCAGTTCATCATAAAAATGTATTTAATTCTACTGTCAATACTACCACCAGTAGTGGTAAACCGAGAAAGTCGTGTATTTCAAAAAAAACACAACGAAGAACATATTCGTTTATAGATACAGCGACAGAGTTAGAGTCAGATACTTGTCTTGCTCTTGGTGCTGATGCTGATGCTGATGCTGATGCTGATGCTGATGCTGATGCTTCGTCTTCGCGGACAGCAGCGGCCTCTATTCTAAATAATGACTTTATGGCGAGTGATGATAATAATATTGCCCGTGATGAAGGAATCATCAGTAACAGAGGCGGCAGCAGCGGTAGCGGCGACAGTATACGTTCTCGGTTCACGCCAATTTACATTTCCACCAAGACCAAAATCGCATATTTGTCGCGACCTGTTGATATTTATGATATATTTTGGAAAATTCCAGTACAGCATTATTATAAGAGGAAAGAAGGAGTTATTAAAAAACAAATCAAATTTCAGACCACTGACCCAGCAGTGGTTGCATCCATCAAACAAAAACTAGAACAACAGTCGCGATATTATGAAGAGTATATCATAGAACATATTGACAATCCAAATGGCCGTATTCCATACAAGGACCAACGAAAGGTAAGTATTGGGTTATGTAATAAAGACTTCAATGGTGGAAATCAGAAGAAAAAACGCGCATTCTTCAATTGTTTTGCAGTGATTCTCCGAATTAATGGTGGTATTGCACCGCCAGAGGAACGCGCGCCAGAAGATGATATTTTATACAAGGAAATGCACGTCAAAGTGTTTAATACAGGCAAGTTGGAGATTCCTGGTATTCAAGAAGACAAGACACTCATTCAAGTATTGCGATTGCTCGTAACAATATTGCGACCATTCTTAGGTGAAGATTTAGATTACTTGCGTAATCGTTGTGAAACTGCACTCATCAACTCCAACTTCAATTGTGGATATTATATTGACCGCGACAAACTGTTTCATCTTCTCAAATATAAATACAGAATGAATTGTAATTACGACTCGTGTTCATATCCCGGTATTCAAGTCAAGTTTTACTATATTCCTGGCAAGAGCAATCACGAACAAAATGGTCAACAGCCAGTCTCTATGGATATTCCCTATTATGAAGTGTCCTTTATGATATTCAGAACTGGCAGCATTTTGATTGTAGGGAAATGCAATGAAGATATTCTTAATGTTATTTATCGGTATATTTGCTTGATATTGGAGAAGGAGTTCGCCGTAATACAAATGGGGTTAATTCCATCACAAGAAGAATCTTTGATATCATCGGGGGGCGGCGGCAGTGGGCGAAATACACGTAAAAAAAAAATAGTAATGACGAATATTCAATACTATATTGATAGTGACGAATCAAATATAGAGGAATGAAATGATTTAGGCGTTTATTTCGTATATTCGTATATTCGTAAAGAATATAAAGATTTAAAAATTGAGTATTCTATATACGATACTTTTTTACTATTATGTCATCCACTCAAAATGGAGGTAGTACAATGGTTACAACAGCATCCGGAAGTGACCATCAATCTCAACAACAGATAAGTCGTATTCCAACATATGCTTGCTTTCAGCACGCCACCAAGGTGGCAATTTTAGAGGATAAGCCGATTGTCTTGGATTATTGGACCAGTTCTTTGGAAAAAACTTGCCTTATTGGAGTTCGTTCCAATAATGAAAAGCTTCTTGTAAAGAGTGAAGATGAATACACGAGTCCTATCGCCAAGATTTTTAAAGTAGACACGGAGTATATTATTGTTACTGCCAACTCAGTCTATATTGTTGCATCGGATATTAGTACAAGGAGGATTAATTAAGTGGGGTTGCGCCCCCAAACGACGCGGTGCTATGTGGTTGTAGCAAAATAATTCTTATAATCGGTCTATTATTATAAGAATACCAGAAGTATATATTCAAATCGCGTAGCGTAGAGTAGCGTAGAGTAGCGTAGAGTAGCGTATCAGAAAGAGAAATGTCATCCACCATCATTTATTTAAGCGACTGCACACCATTATATACCACATTAGGTGCTCCAGCTCGTATTTCCGAAGTTATTGTCACTCCTTTAGACCATTCGGCTCGTCTAGAATGGTCCCCTCCGCCCAATTCTGAAAATGTCATCGTAGATTCGTATATTATTCGGTATAAAATCGCGGGTGCTCCTTCTCGTCAAGTTCTAGGTGAATTTGTATCTTTTTTCCCCACCATAACCATAACCAATCTTTCCAATGGTGATAATTATGACTTTTGGGTAGTTGCAAAGAACCGATTCGGTGAAAGCCCTCCTTCAAATACAGTGAGTGTGACACCCGGCGCGCCTCCATCTGGGTCTCAAATTGTTCGTCGCGCGTATCATTCTACTCTTCCAGGAAATGATATAGATTCATCCAAACCTCAAAAAATTGGTCTGGAATTTACACCACCTATTCTTCAAAATGGTTCACAACCTCTCGTATTTACAATAAAATACACTTATATCGGAAACATCGGTGATGGAGGCATCGGCGGCAGCACCGATATATCATATGTTATCGTAGATAGTGTTCAAGGCACACAGATTATGATAGATTCATCCGGCAATACCGCCATCAAAACAACCGGCGCGAAGGGCAATTATATACGTAAAGAAATAATACCACCCGTAAGCGAATCTAGTTTTGTATCCGGTTTATATCGTTTTGATGTATTTACTCGTAATATTTATGGCAGCTCGGCACCTCCAGATATTTCGTTTATTGTTCCATTATATTCTACTATCGGCGGCGGGTCTGTTACACGTTTTACATCACCATCTTTCGCATCTTATAGTATTCCGGCCAACGCAGGAGCTGTCGCAGTTGTAGCGAGTGATTCATCCATTCGGTTTCGTTGGAAACAATACCGCGGAACGGATGGAACTGGAAGCACCGGTGCGAATGCATATGCTGGATGGTCCTATCGTATTCAATATACGGATGACAAGAACTACTGGTATTATCCATTTACAATCGTTAATGCACCACATACTGCGAAATTTCCAGAATATATCCGCGCATACGACCGAACCACACCTGGCGCGAATAGTCCAGACTTTGAATATGTCATTGATATTAGTCGCAACATTGTAAATGGGCGCCGATATTATGTGAGATATTGTGTTGTAAACGCCGATGGTGATACGAGCGAATACACACAAATCACCGATACAAATCTCTCAATAACGTCGGGTATTCCTGGGAAGTTGCCGCCACCGCCTCCTATCTTCCGCGCATCCACAGATGACCGTCTTGTCAGGTTGTATTTCAATTGGACATTGTCAGGGAAACCTCCTAGCTTAGATGAAACTGGCGGTTTGCCAATTTTAGATTATCGTATTGAGAGGTTTACCGTATCAAGAGATGGCGGAATATTCACGATTTCATCTACACCAAATGCCATATTTGAAAATGTTGCAGCCCCCTTTTATGAAGACCAATTTGATATTCGTGTCAACGGTATTGAGTATTATTATCGGGTATTTTCACGAAACGCGTTCGGATACTCCACTCTTTTTACAAGCGTCACTGCCATTACTACACGTCAGTCCGATATTGTTTGGAATGTTTCATCTGCTGTAGATAGCGGGCAAATCACACTTTATTGGAATGAACCAAATGAACCCGACGAAGAAACTCCTATTGTTCAATACTATATTGAATATCGCCTCTATGATATTTTTTCTGTTCCGAGTATTCCACCCGAAAATATTCTTGGGGTATTTTCAGACCAAAATACTGTTTCAACTACCATTCAAGATATGAATTTAATTTTAGTAAATGATACATTATGGAATACACTTACAACAACTGTATCAAATATATTTACAAATTCTCTCAATTTGTCATATACAATTCGTGGTCTTATAAATAATAAAGCATATGTGTTTCGTGTGGCAGCTGTGTCACAAGACAGTCTGCGACGTAGGTTGGTTGGTTTGATGAATGTTATCGGTGAAGATAGTCCATATTTACCTCACCCTACGATTATTGGTAAAGTTCCTACGCGATTGACAAATGTAGAATACTTGAACAGTGACGGAATGATAACTATCAAATGGACAAGCACAGATATTCTCAACACACAAGGTATTATACGCTTTATTGTGGACTATCGTGTTGCATTGTCCAATTCAGCATACTCACGTCAGACCATTGATTATAATAACAGTGTGGTGTTTAATGACGGAACCAGTAACGTATCATTTATAGTATATATTACTGGGCTCAATAATAACATTCCAACAAATACGAATACTAGCACAAATAGTTATGAAATGGTGATTTATGCTGAAAATTCAGTTGGATATACAAATATGGTAGATAGAGTAGAATTACACGAAGACTTGCAATTTACGGATATTTACGAGAATCTTACGATACCACGAGTTGTTCGTCCGCGTTTTATACCCAATGTTATCTCCGAAGTGAGGACCGTTGATAGCACAATGTAAGCGTTTCGGGGTTTCGTTTTACAATATTTTTATTATGTATAGATGACAACTATCACACCTATACTTACTAATTTCAGTGTCACTCCACGTGTATATGGGAGTGCACCGTTTCAACTATCAAATCCTACATCCACAAATACCAATATAGCGGCGACATTTACATTTACAAGTAGTAATACAGCAGTAGCAACCATATCTGGGCGAACTGTAACCATCATTAGCGCTGGACAAACTGTAATTACTGCAACCCAAACGGCAACACCCGGATATTCGTCAGCATCCATTACGGCTAATTTCACTGTAAATCTTGCTACGCCAACCTTATCCAATTTCACAATTGCACCGAAATCATTTGCCGATATTTCGTTTGCATTAAGTGCCCCAACTTCCAATAGTCCAGGTGTATTCATATTTCGTAGTCTCACTACGGATGTTGTATCCGTATCAGGCATTATTGTGACTATCAGACGCGTTGGACTTGCACGTATTGAAGCGATACAAAATCCTACAACAAATTATACGAGTGGAAGCATCATTACCGAATTTGATATTCTCACAAATATCGTTCGTGTAGGCGTCCAGAACCAAATTGACCTATCGTGGAATATTCCTATTCAAAATGGGGCAACGATTAAAAATTACTTCTTTTATACAGAAGAACGACGAAGTAGTATTATTCCTGCACCACCTATTTCTACAGTCATCACTAGTATTGCCCCAGTAAATATTTCATATTATTCTTATGCACTACCGGTCCCTTATTCTGCGCAGGTTCTCGCATCTGATGGCAGTCCAACCGGCATAGACATAAATTCTACTTCTCAGTTTAATATCAATACCGCACTTTTATTTACAAATAAAAACTATTTTGACCTTGGTTATTACGGAGAAATAGAAATTACGTGGGAATATCATAACGACCGGCCTATCGTTGAACTTAATCCGAATTTGGTTGCATCTACTACATTGACATTATCGTTATGGAAAGAATCAAGCGCGAATATTGGAGATCGACGCATTAATTTTTTATTGAATAATACCCGTTCTTATGACTCTAATACAAATTGTCTCGGGCCTCGTCCACAAAATAACAACAAAGCGTTGAGAGATACATTCGTTATATCATTTGATTCTAACGCAGAGAGAGAATTAAAATATTTGAAACCTACGGATATTGTATCTGGGAATGTTCAACTGTCTAGTATATTATATTCCCCCGCTGATGCAGTAGATTCATTTCGCGAATACAGTATTTTACTTAAATCTATCCGGATTGCACCTTATCGGTTCCCACTTACGAGTGATTTTACGACACAGGGGTTTGGATTGGGAAGCTCGGAGTCTGGAGTTGGATTCGCGGTTTCAACTGTAAACGCAAGTGCACCACTCGCACCTGGAGGAATATTATATCATATGCCGAAGATGACGCGGTCGTTATCGGATTTTAAGCGCGCCGAGTGGTCGTTTTCTTTCAATTATGCTGCGAACCTTACGCAACTTCAAACGGATATATCCTATTTACCAGTCAATGGTCTCATTACAAATTTGAATATACCTTACACAATCCGAATACGTGGGTATTCACGCCCTTACGCACGATTATTTGCTGCTATCACTGTTGAACAGTATAATACAACAAATGTTGCCACGTTCTTGACAAATGTGGATGACCCGCGATATAATACTAGACTCCTTTTTGATATATCATTCCAAGAATTTGCTACGTATTCGCAACTTTCAACGACAACGACGGGTTCGGTCGGGGCTGTGATAACGCGGACATTTGAAGTGCCTGGAACCACCGGTTTTCCCGAGTTTTCAGCAACACAAGACACGTCACATACGCAATTTGTTTATCTATTTCAACTTACAATAACCGACCCAAGTTATAACGCGTATTTTCAGTCGTTAACAGATGATAACAATTCCAGTATGACTGCGTTTCGCG
>Ga0255211_1000270_pt1 | contig 19241 bp, 19 predicted proteins | sample Miss_Yuk_RepB_8d_FD_183036 | JGI IMG/M metagenome (GOLD analysis project Ga0255211, IMG submission 183036) | Freshwater microbial communities from Mississippi River, Louisiana, United States - Miss_Yuk_RepB_8d | ecosystem: Environmental > Aquatic > Freshwater > River | place: USA: Louisiana...
CGTTATTAGTAATTGCTGTAGGCGTGTCTACACTATACGTTCCAGTAGATGTTGCTGTACAAACACTAGCATTAGAAGCAGCTAACATTGCATTTGGTTTCTTGTTTGGTAGCCGCATCATTGCAGCGTTTAAAAAATGACATACAAACTATCTCAAAAATCTTTAGATAAACTTAAAGGTGTAGATAATGATTTGGTTGCTGTAGTTAAACGTGCTATTGAACTTACAGAAATTGATTTTGGTATTACTGAAGGTGTTAGAGACATTGAACGTCAAAGACAACTTGTTAACGATAAGAAGTCGCAGACATTAAAAAGTAAGCACCTTATTGGTAGAGCAGTAGATGTAGTTGCATACGTAGATGGTAAGGTTAGTTGGGATAAAGAACACTACCACACCATTGCTAAAGCTTTTAAACAAGCTGCTAAAGAACTTAATGTTGCTATCCGTTGGGGTGGTGATTTTAAAAGTTTTTTTGATGGCTTACATTTTGAATTGGAATAATCATGCCACTTAAAAAAGGTAGTTCACAAAAGACAATTTCAGCTAACATTCGTAAAGAGATGAAGGCTGGTAAACCACAAAAACAGGCAATTGCCATTGCTCTTAGTAGTGCTGGTAAAAGTCTACCTAAACGTGGTAGTCGTACAGCTAAGAATAAAGCTAAAAAATGAAATTAGCTTACATAGTCTGGGAAGACGCTTCAGAACTAGATGTTACAGCATGGACTGTACATGAAGAAGAATTTAGTTATACACCAGTGTTATGTAAGCAAGTAGGTTGGGTAGTTTATGATGGCCCAGAAGGTATTATTCTTACACAAGCAGTTACTAGTAATGGTGAAATTGCAAGACGTAATCAAATACCTAAACAAATGATTAGGAGTATAGAATGGTTGACCGAACCAAGTTCCTCGACGGTAGTGGCAAGCGAGTAGTTTTACAACTATTTAAAGAGTTTGCTAGGCCAGATGTAAAATATAAACCTGTGTACACGTTGCAAGAATGGAAAGATGTGTTTCTAGACTTGCGTGATCCTTCTGAATACAGTGCAGCTATGGCACTGTTAGGTGATTGGGAACACTGGCTTGAAGTGCGTAATCATGCACTCATTAAACCACACATAGATAAGTGGCAAGCTGAACTAGATGTTAAACTTCGTAGCGAAGCTATCCAACAAATGAAGGCACACGCTAAACAACCGGGAGGCACTGCTGCTGCTAAATGGTTGGCTGATAAAGGATATGCTCAGGAAGGCACTAAAAAGGCCGTAGGACGACCTAAAAAGGAAGAGGAAGTACCTACCCCTAGCCTAGGTCGAATTGCAGGTGATATGGCCCGTTTGGGCATTGTAGTAGGAGGTAAACGATAATGCCGTTCATGTCCAATGGAAAACGTGATTATAAGAAACAATACGAAAAGTACGATGGTAAAGAAGAAGTAAAAAAAGATAGAGCTAAACGTAATGGTGCTCGTCGTAAACTTATGGCTGAAGGTAAAGTAGCTAAGGGTGATGGCAAGGATGTTGACCATAAGAAACCACTAAGCAAAGGTGGTGGTAATAATAGGTCTAATCTACGTGTTACCAGTAAGAGTGCCAACCGTAGCTTTGCACGAACTAAGTCAGGAAAAATGAAGTGACTGAAAAAGAACTAGTAAAGCAAGCGGCAGAGGCAGACTTACTCACGTTTATTCGACTAGTAGCTCCACATCGTATGCTAGGCGCAGTACATGAAGAACTGTGCTCATGGTGGGGTCGTGAAGATGCTAAGGATAACCAGCTTGTCTTACTTCCACGAGACCATCAAAAAAGTGCGATGATTGCATACAGGGTAGCTTGGTGGATTACTAAGCACCCTGAAACAACTATTTTGTATGTGTCTGCTACTGCTAACTTAGCTGAAAAACAGCTAAAAGCTGTTAAGGACATTTTACTCTCCGACATTTATCGTTTCTATTGGCCTGAAATGGTTAATGAAAACGAAGGTAAACGTGAACGCTGGAGTGTTGATGAAATAAGTGTTGACCATCCTAAGCGTAAAGCAGAGGGTATTCGTGATGCCACTATTAAAGCAGCAGGTATTACAGCTAACGTAACTGGTCTACATTGTAACGTAGCAGTGCTGGATGACGTAGTTGTTCCAGATAATGCATACACGCAACTTGGTCGGGATCAAGTACGTGCCTTTTATTCACAGCTATCATCCATTGAATCTACAGGTGCAAGGGAGTGGGCAGTAGGTACTCGTTACCATCCTGCTGACTTGTATAAAGATATGATGGAGATGACTGAAATTTTCTTTGATGACGACACTGATGAGGAAATTGAGAATGAAGTGTACGAAGTGTTTGAACGTGTTGTAGAGACTAATGGCGAGTTCTTATGGCCTAAACAGCGTCGAACTGACGGTAAAACGTTTGGATTTGACGCTAAAGAGTTGGCTCGTAAAAAAGCCAAATATCTAGACGTAACTCAATTCTACGCCCAATACTATAACAACCCTAACGCAGTTGAAACGCAACTTATTGACAGAAGCCGTTTTAACTACTACGAAAGGGATAAAATTGAGAACTTTAGCGGTAGTTGGTACTTTGGTGATAAGCTTCTCCACGTCTATGCAGCTATGGACTTTGCTTACTCAATCAACAACCACTCCGACTACACAGTTATTGCTGTGGTCGGCATTGACGAAGATAACAACTATTATGTCCTAGACATTGATAGGTTTAAAACAAACAAGATTAGCGTCATGTATGAAAAGGCAGAAACTGTCTATCGTAAGTGGCGTTTTAAACGTATGCGTTGTGAAGTAGTAGCAGCACAGCGACTCATTGTTCAACAATTCAAAGACTTTATGCGTGGTCAAAACATTGTATTTACCATTGATGAATACAATCCTCCACGTAACATGAGTAAAGATGAGCGCATTGCAGCTATTCTAGAACCACGTTATAACAACAATCAGATTTGGCATTACAAAGGTGGTAACTGCCAGATTCTAGAAGAAGAACTCATTATGAACAATCCTGAACATGATGACGTTAAAGACGCACTAGCGGCTTGTGTAGAGATTTGCAAGGCTCCCATTACATCCCGTATGTGGGGCAATAAGAAATCCAATGTGGTAGCCTTCAACAGTAAGTTTGGAGGTGTGAATTTTTAGTATGAGAACACATAAACGACAATACCATAATATTTGCGAAGAATGTGGTAATCCATTTTTAGCAGTACAAAAACGATTTAAATTTTGTAGTAATACTTGTAACCATAGAAATGGCTATAAATTACGCATGTTAGATTATAAATGGCGATTAAGCAAACTATTAGCTATGGCTAAAAATAGAGCCGCTGAAAAAAATGTTCCATTTGATTTAACACACGAATATTTAATTCAACTATGGGATGAAAATTTAGGTTGTTGTGCAGTTACTGGTAGGCTATTTGATTTAGAAAAGTCTACTGAACATAGTGTGAATATAAATGCACCGTCTATTGATCGCATAGTTCCATCAAAAGGTTACACAAAAGGTAACGTTCGTCTAGTAGTTTACATTTTAAATTGTGCTATGGGCGAGTATGGTTTAGATGAACTACGTAACTTAGCTAAAGATTTAGCCTACTAAGAGGAAACTATGAACGAAAATGTACAAGTAAGTTTTAAAGATGACTTGTTAGCAAGTAAAATTGCAGACATGTGGACACGTTGGGATCAAGCACGTTCTGTGTGGAAAGATGACCAGCAAGAACTACGCAATTATTTGTTTGCTACCGATACACGTAAAACTAGTAATAGTAAGCTACCTTGGAAAAACTCTACAGTTACTCCTAAGCTAACTCAGATTCGAGATAACCTCCATGCTAACTACATGGCGGCTTTGTTCCCATCTGAGAATTGGTTTTTCTGGGAAAGTTCTGATAAAGATAAAGAGTTGGCTAAAAAGCGTTATGCCATTACCAACTACATGAAACAGAAGCTAAAAGCGTCTAACTTCCAGCTTCTTGTTTCTCAACTAATTTATGACTACGTAGATTTTGGCAACGTAGTTGCTACATATGACTATGTACGTGATACAATTACTGACAATACAGGTAATGTTGTACAGCGTTATATTGGCCCTAAAGCCTACCGCATTAACCCTACTGACCTAGTGTTTAATCCACTAGCTGAAACGTTTGAAAAGACACCTGTAGTTCGTCGTATGCTTAAATCGATTGGCGACCTACTCACTGACATTGAAACTAAACCTGCACTAAACTACAGTAAAGCTGTGGTTAACAAGGCTATGAGTTTCCGTCAAAACTACCGTGATGATCCTGAGTTCAAGAAAGAATTGAACATGGCTATTGACGGATTTGGTAGTGCTGATGAATATCTAGAAAGCGATATGGTTGAACTATTAGAGTTCTGGGGCGACATTTACGATCCAGATACCAAAACTCTACTACGTAACCAGCTAATCACTGTTATTGATCGCAAATGGATTCTACGTAAGCAACCTAATCCTATGTGGACTGGTAGCAAACCCATGTTCCACTGTGGCTGGCGTTTACGTACCGATAACCTATGGGCACAAGGGCCTCTAGACCAACTAGTAGGTATGCAATATCGTATTGACCATCTAGAAAACCTTAAAGCTGATGTGTTTGACCTTATTGCCTATCCAGTAATGAAGGTTAAAGGTTCAACGGTAGAAGAATTTGAATATGAACCCGGAGCTACAGTGTTTGTTGGTGATGAGGGTGATCTAGAGTTTTTACGTCCTGACGCTACCGCACTACAGGCTGATCTACAGATTAACGAGTTGATGAATCGTATGGAAGAACTAGCTGGTGCTCCTAAGCAGGCTATGGGCATCCGTACTCCCGGTGAAAAGACTAAATATGAAGTGCAGAGTCTAGAGAATGCTGCTGGTCGTATTTTTCAATCTAAAGTGAGTTGGTTTGAGCGTAACATTCTAGAACCATTACTCAATGGTATGCTAGCTGAAGCCATTCGTAATTTTGAGGGCGTAGAGCGCATTCGGACTGTGGATGAGGACTACGGTACAGAAAGCTTCGTTGAAGTCACCAAGGACGATTTAATGGCCTCTGGCAAGCTCTATCCTATTGGTGCTCGTCATTTTGCTGAACAAGCTAGATTTGTACAAGAGTTGGCACAAACTGTACAGGCTGTACAAGCTATTCCAACAGTAGCTGCACACATCTCTGGTAAAGCAATTGCTAAGGCACTTGAAGAGAATCTAGGTTGGCAAAACTACCGCATTGTACAAGACAATGCTATGATTTTTGAACAAGCTGAAACACAACGACTTATGAACCAAGTTGCCGAGGATATTCAAACCGAGGCAGCAGTGAGTCCTGAAGGCCCCATGCCTGAAGGGGTTGACAATCAACAGCCAATGATGTAATATAATAATAAGTATATTAGTAATATATAGTATATAATTAATAATAGTTATATATAAATATATTATTAATATATATAAACTATATTATATATAATGAATAAACTATTACTTAATAATAAACCTAAAGATAGTAGCAATGAAGAGTTTATTAAAGCTTGGAATAATAGTAGCTATACTTTAGAAGCTTTATACAAAACATTATTAGTATTGAAAGAAGATATTAATAGTGTAAAGAAAGATGATTTTGATTGTCCTAACCATTACGCTAAATTGGCGTTCAATTTAGGGCAAATTAAAGCATTTGATTTAATCATTTCAATGTTACCAGATACAGCCAAAAGGTAACGTTTTTCAATAAGCCTACTATAAGGCTGTCAATTTTTAGGAGAAAAGCATGACCGATGCTACAATTTTTGGTGGTGAAGACAATAACACTGCCGCACCTGCTTCAGCGACAACTGATAGCTCTTTGTTCACCGCACTTGTTGGTGATACACAAAAATACAAGACCGCAGAGGATTTGGCTAAAGCCTACACCAATGCTGACCAGTTTATTGAAACCTTGAAAGAGGAAAATCGTAAACTACGTGAGCAAGTAGCTTCCGCTAAAACCATTGACGAAGTTCTTGAGCGTATGTCGAAGCAAGGGTCTGCACCAGAGGCCGACAATCCTCCTGCTCAGGGCATTACCCCTGATGTTGTGCAACAGCTTGTAGAGAAGACGTTAGAGGGTCGTAAACAACTAGAAACTAAGAATGGCAATTTGCTTAAAGCTGATGCTCTGATGAAACAGAAATTTGGTGAAAAAGCAACTGAAGTATTTAAGCAGCGTGCTGCTACTCCAGAAAAAGCCAAAATCCTTATGGAACTAGCTGCTACCGATCCAGATGAGTTTGTATCTTTGTTTGCTGGTGTTCCTGCTCCAGCTAATCACATGGACACATCCTCATTCAACACCACTTCTGTAGCTTCTAATGGTGGTGATCGTAGTAAGATTGAAGGCACTAAAGAGTGGGCAGCATCTGTCCGCAAAGATAATCCTACTCTCTACTGGTCACAAGATTTCCAATATAAGCTGCAACAAACTGTTTCTAAAAACCCGACCCTATATTTTGGGTCTTAAGGAGAATTAAATGTCTGGAATGGATTATACAAAGGTTAATGAAAACCTAGTTCGTGCAGAACTCTGGTCTGCTGAACTAAAAGATGTTCTACAAGAACAACTAATGGGCACTAAGTATGTTCGTATGCTAAGTGGCTTCCCTGATGGCAACCAGTTTACCATCCCCTCAGTTGGTGAACTACCAATGCGTGAGACTGCTGAACTAACCCCTGTGGTTTATGACAGCATCGACACTGGTGAATTCAACTTCACCATTGACCGTTACGTAGAAGCTGCTACCTACATCACTGATAAGGCTAAGCAAGACTCTTACTACGCTCAACAGCTAATCGGTATGTTCCCCACCAAGATGCGTCGTGCTCTTGATGAGAACCTAGAAGGCTCTGTCTTCTCTCTAGCTAACACCCAAACTGCTAACGATGCCAACTCCATTAACGGCGCTGCTCACCGTTTCGTAGCTTCTGGTAACAGCAACACCACTCTATCTCTAGATGACTTTGCTAAGGCTAAGTATGCTCTAGACAAGGCCAACGCTGGCGGCACTCGTGTAGCCATTATTGACCCCTCACAAGAGTATGTGTTTAACCAACTAGTTGGTGCTCAAGCCTTCACTAACAACCCTGCTTTCGGTGGTATTGTTAATGGTGGTTTCGTAAACGACGTAACTGGTATGCGCTTTGTTAAGAGCATTTTCGGTTTTGACGTTTATGTTTCTAACTTCCTAGCTACTCCTACCGACACTTCTATCTCTAGCGTGTCTGTACCTGCTAGCCCTGTTACCAACATCTTTATGTCTGTTGGTGGTGATCTAACTCCTTTCGTCGGTGCCTACCGTCAAATGCCTCGTGTTGAATACGAGCGCAACAAAGACCTACGCCGTGACGAATACGTGATGAACGCCCGTTTTGGTCTCAAGCTCTATCGTCCTGAGTGCCTAGTAAGCGTTATCTCTAAGTCCACCATCTAATTTGTCGGAGGGGCTAGTCCCCTCCTCCTGAAAGGAATATAAAATGACTCGTAAATCTACTTGGACTAACGCTGACGGTCTAGTTGTTGGTTTCGGCCCCAACTACCCTGAGCGTAATGTTGCTGGCGTATATGAAACCGACGGTGCTGTAAAAGAAGCTCATCTAGCAATTACCTATCAATCTTCTGGCGCTGTCATTGACATCCCCGCAGGTGCTGTAGTTCTAGACGTAGTTCTTAAAGTAGGCACTGCATGGGCTGGTGGTACTGACGTACAGCTAGGTGATGGTAGCGATGCTGATGGCTGGATTTCAGCTACTCAAGGTGCTACTGCTAACCTAACTGCTGGTGCTACTATTCGTGCTGCTGGTGCATATGCAATTGGTGATGCTGCTACCAACCGTGGTCTAGGCAAAGTGTACGCTTCTGCTGATACTCTAGACGTAGCCTTCACTGGCACATTCACTGCCGGTACTGCTACCATCGTAGTTCGTTACCTATAAGTAACTGAATAAGGGGGAGTTGGCTGACTAGTTCAGCCTCTTCCTCTTTTCCCTTTTGGAGATATAAATGGCACAAGTGCAACATAGCGCATTACCAGATAGTCAGCTACATGAACCAAAGGGAGTTGCTTCAGCCGCTTCAGGTAAAGTATATGTAGCAAATGGTAGTGGTAGTGGCGTATGGCAATATGTCGCTGGTCACGCATACGGTGACTTATACATTTCAGGTAGTAGCACATCTCAAACTTTAGCTGCATCTAGTGCTTTAGCTAAGTTAAATCCCACTGGCGCATGGACAGCCAATGGATACCAGAACATTACGCCATCTGCTGCTAACGGACAATTCACTATTACTCAAGCAGGTGTATATCAACTAGACTTCTGGATTGTTTTTGAAACTGCTGCAATTTCTAGTGGCGCAGCATATAACTTTCACTATGCTGTAAACGGTACTCCATCTACTCGTAAAGTATACGCTAAGAAACCTACTAATAACGTAGACACTATTCACTTAGCTGCTAATGGATATGTAACTCTAGCTGCTGGTGATGTTCTTACTATGTATGTTGGCGGCGATGGTACATCTTCTGGTACTAACATTACACCTAAAGAAGCTAGTCTAAGTTGCCTACTAGTTGATCCAAGTTAAGGAGTATATATGGCTAAGATGACACTCCTAGACATGGTGCAAAACATCCTATCTGCACTAGACTCTGATCCTGTAGATTCTATTGATGAAACTGTAGAAGCTGTACAAGTTGCAGAACTTGTTAAAGAAGCCTATTTTGAACTACTTAGCCAGCGTGACTGGCCTTTTCTATTTACACTAGGCGCTCTTCAAGCACTGGGAGATACTAGTAATCCAACTAAAATGAAAATTCCAGACACATGGAATAAGATTAAATGGATTAAGTATAATAAGAAAGAAGTGCAGTGGGTTGATCCAGAGACATTTAACGACATCATTACAAATCGTGTAGAACAAACTGGTGTTGTCAATAGTAGTGGATATGTTATCAATCAAGACCCAACTTATTGGACTAGCTATGATGATACATACATTGTGTTTGATGGCTATAACAGTATTGTAGATACTACGCTACAAGCTTCTAAGAGTGTTGTATACGGTACACAGCAAGCATCATGGAGCCACATTGATACGTTTGTACCCAACATTCCAGAAAAGTTTTTTCCAACTCTTCTAGCTGAAGCTAAGAGTCAAGCCTTTGTTAACTTGAAACAACAAAGCAATGCTCGTGAAGAACGGAAAGCAACAAGGGGCCGTATGGCAATGCGTAATGATGCATGGCGCAATGAAAACGGTGAAATTAAATATAACACATTGGTGAATTATGGACGCAAGTAAATCATCTTATGACAAAGTAATGGAAAAATCTTTAGCTAAAAAAGAAGCTGCTAAAGAGAGAAAAGAAGAACGAGAAGAAAAAGGCATTGTTAATAAACTCATCATTGAGCGTACTCCTATGGGACTATATAGTTGCCGATACTCAATGCGAGGTCAAGTGCCTGATGAACTAAAAGGTTTGTTTACACGTAAAGAACGAATCCTAGCAGTTGCAAAACAACGAAATATTGATGTAGAAGAAGCTACAGTTTAAGGGGAAATAATGGCAGTTCAAGCCTCAGTAAAAGATGCGTTTACTTTTGTAGGTGGCCTCAATACTGAGGGCGGCTATTTTATTACACCTGAAAATAGTTGGAAAGAAGGTGTTAACGTAGTACCGCAAGTAGACGGTACAGTTGAACGCCGTACAGGGTTAGACTATGAAGATAGTTATTCCTTGTATGCTAGTGCTATTAGTAGCGACAATAAAGACTTATGGGCCTTTACGTCTGGACTATGGAACACGGTTGCTGGTAATGGCAACCTTGATTTCTTTGTAGTTCAGACTGGGCCTATTTTACATTTCTACGAAGCTGCTACAGGTAGTGTTAGCTCTAATAAAAAATCATTTACAGTAAATCTAAACAGCTATAAAGCAACTGGTAACACTGAAATTGAAGGTACTGCTGCATGTAGTTATGCTCCTACCTACGGTAAACTCATTGTAACTAGCCAGAATACTAAGCCAATTGTAATTACATACAACGCATCTACAGACACCATTAGTGTGTCTGCCATTGCTTTAGAAATTCGTAACTTTAAAGGTAAGCCCCTAGTAGATAGCAGTGGTAACATTATTCCTGTTGATGCAGAATATACTGGTGCAGAGTGGATGGCACTAGGTATTGACATTGCAGATGTTAAGTACAATCTATATAACCAAGGTTGGACTGATGAAAAGATTGATGCCTACCGCACAGCTAACGGCGGTTCTCTTGATGTAGAAGATGGTAAATATCCAGCTAACACAAAGAGTTGGATTTATGGTAAAGATACTAGCGATAATTTTGACGCATCATTTTTAAACAAACAAGACTTTGGTAACTCCCCGGCTCCTAAAGGGCATTACGTTATTGACCCACTAGCTGATGTAACATATTCTCCTAAGCAGTGTGCATTCTTTGCAGGTAGGGCATGGTATGCAGGTATGCCTAGTTCTGATTTGCTAGGTACTGTGTTCTTTAGCCAAGTGTTAGATGAATTCACTAAAGTAGGTAAGTGCTATCAAACTAATGACCCAACATCTGAAGTATTAAGTGACTTAGAAGACGATGATGGTGGCACCATTGAGATTCCTGAAGCTGGTGAAATTGTAGGACTACAGCCACTAGGTCGTGGCATTATGGTGCTAGCTACTAACGGTGTATGGTTTATTTCAGGCATTGACCAAGGGTTCACTGCCGCTAGTTATTCAGTAGAGCGTGTATCAACTGTGGGTTGTGTAGGCAGTAAGAGTGTAGTGCAAGTTGAAGATACTTTACTCTACTGGAGTACGTCTGGTATTTATGTAGTACAAGCTACTAACTCTGTAGAGTATAGTGCTAAGAATACTAGCGATCAAGCTATTAAAACATTCTATCAAGACATTCCTGTTCTTGGCAAACTATACGCTGAGGGTTCCTACAATGCTACTAACAAAACAATTTATTGGCTATATTCAAACACAGACAGCACTTCTACCAGCGTTGGTAGATTCAATAAAAACACTGTGTTGGCCCTCGATCTACGCCTTAATGCATGGTATTGGTTTAGCCTAGACACCACAACTGGTGTTATTCCTGTTTCAATTGAGACTACTAAAGAGACAGTGAGTGCTGGTGAAATTTATGAAGTTATTGCTGGTAGTGACGATGTTATTGCATCTACTGATGATGTTGTAGCAACTATCCCAACTATTCGGGGCACTGAGAAGGTGTACAAGATTGTTTGTCTACATCCAGTTACCAGTAACAACTACTCATTAACATTTGCAGACTTTGTTAATGATCGTGAGAACACTACTAAGTTTAAAGACTGGTATAGCTATAGTAACACTGGTGTTGAAATGCCAGCATATTTTATTACTGGCTATAACATGGGTGGTAATGGCCCTGCTCGTTCTAAGACTGGACAATATTTGACAGTGTTTATGAAGCGCACTGAAACTGCATTTGATGAGGACGCTATTCCTCTAAATCAGAGTGGTTGTCTAATGCAAAGTAGGTGGGACTTCACTGACAATGGTTATCCCGGTAAGTGGGCTGATGAAGTACAAGTCTATCGACAGTTACGCCCATTCTTTGCTAGTGGTGAAGACACATTTGATGATGGTTATCCACTAGTTATTAGTAAGAATAAATTACGTGGCAGAGGTAAAGCTGTACAATTCAAATATACAGCACAAGCTGGTAAAGATATGAAGATTGTAGGTTGGACAGGAACATTCGTAGGAGCTACCAATGTTTAAAATTATTGATAACAGTGCTTGCACACTTTATTTAGATTTTAGAGATGATGTTGCTATTGTATACGGTGAGTTGCGTACATTTACAAAATCATCTTATAAAGATACATTTGATAACTGGGCTGCTACGTTACAAGCATTGCGTGAAGAAGGATATGATAAAGTATTTACGCAAATTAAAAAAGAACACGATAGTGTACGAGTGTTTCAAAAACGACTTGGATTTAAAGAACACACTGAAACAGAAACTGACTTAATCATGGTGAAGGAATTATAATGTGTGATCCAGTAACTTTAGGGTATATTGCAGTGGGAACAGCAGGTGCTTCTGCTTACAGTAGTTATCAAGCAGGAAAAGCTACACAACGACAATATGAAGCTGAACAACGTCGTGCGGAAATTCAAAACGTTCGTTCTGTTCGACAACAAATTCGTGAAGCTCGACTTGCCCAAGCGTCTATGACTAACGTAGCTGCTCAAACAGGTGGTATGGGTGGTAGTGCTCTAGCTGGTGGTACATCTAGTGTTGGTGCTCAATTAGCCAGTAATGTAAGTTATATGGCTGATGTGGCTAAAGAAAACACAGCAATTACCAGTGCAGCAGCAGATGCTGCTCAGTGGCAATCTACGGCTACTATTTTTGGCGCAGTAGGCGATGTAGCAAGTGCTTTACGTAAAAAGTAACCAAGGAATAAGATGGAAGAGTTTAACATCTACGAAACAACAGAACAAAAAGACTACGCATCCGTTCCTGTAGCAAACCACACACTAGCTGTGTTGTATGGCGCTGATAGTGGAAGAGTTAACGATGTTCTGAAAGAAACTGCTACGCTAGGCCCTGCTTATGTAGCGGCTGAACGTGCTAAACTTGTCCGTCAAGATAATTTACAAATTCTTAAGAATGCAACACTAGAACTAGCTAAGACTAATAATGCGCCTGCCGTAGAAGCAGGCTTTAAAGCTATTGCAGAGGCTGAAATTGTTAAGCCAGAATCATTCTATGATGATGTGCAAGATAGTTCTGAAGAAGCATTAGAGCGCATTAGTATTTCAATGGGTAAACCTAAAGATGAAGTTATTAGGCTTGCTCAACTATACAAAGATAATGTTGCTACACGTACTGCATTGGAAGTTGCTGCTGCTAGTCTTACTGGTCGTAGTGATGGCGCACAACTAGCAATGAGTTTTAGTGGTTTACAATCTGTAGCAGATGTAGGTCGTCTTACCCCTATTCTTAACGAAGAAATTGAAAAGATTGGTTACACTGGCAATCGAGCATACTCTTTTGAGTCGGGTGTTAATGCACTGCTAGAAACACTAACAATTGTTTCTCCTGATGACAGACCTAAAGTAATTAACTCTTTATCTAAACGCCTAGCTCCTGTAATCGGTGAAGCAAACACTCGCCGCTTCTTTGAAGCAGCATTAAATGGTTATAGCAGTTCTACTACGGTAGATGCTGTGTTTTCGTCTTTAGACCTACTATCTATTGGTTCATTCTTAGGTGGTTCATTACGTGCTGTAATGGGGACTACTAAAGCAATTAACCTTGCTCGTAAAGTAGGGGCTGAAGAAACAGTAGCTAAGGAAATAGCCGATCAACTTACAGATGGTAAGTCTGCCCTTAACGTATCTCCAAAAGACGCTCTAGAAGGCTCTATTAGCGCCAAAACCCTATTGTCTAAAGAGTTAGATGGTGCATCTTCTGGTGTGCAAGATAACCTACGTAAACGTCTAGACGCAACTCTAAAAGACTTAGATGCTACACTATATAGTGGTGGTGCTAAGCCTGAAGAAGTGCTTGCAACTAAGATGCGTCTAGAACAAATTTATTCTAAAGAAAATAATTCATCTATTGTAGCTAGTAAAGTAACTGCTCTACCCGAACAAGGTAGACTATCTATTGACGTTACTTACGGTGATAGTGGTGGTAGACCATTTGCTACGGCTGAAGAAGCACTCGCCTATTATAAAGACATTAAACGTGGTGAGTTAGAAGTAGTACCTGTACTTGGTAAAGAAACAGAAATTAAAGCTGCTATTAATGAGTTAGATACTCGCATTGCAGAACTTAGCAATAAAATTCAAGAAGCTAATTTTGCACCTCGTATGAGTAATGCAGGTACAGTTGCTAACATGGAAAAGCAACTACCACTACTAGTAATGCCTAGTGGTAAACTACCAGAAGCTAGTAAAGCTGGAGTATACCCTCGTCGTACTCGAAATGTTGAGGATGCGTGGACAGCAGTACGTGAGACAGCTACTCAACCAGAACAATTTGTAATTGATAAAATTATTAAACTACTACCTAAAGAAACTAGGGTAGTTGTAAACATTGGTGATGGTCGGGCATCATATAACCCTGCTACAGATACGCTGCTAATGTATCGGGGCAATAAGGATAGTAACGTATTTAGTCATGAGCTTATTCATGCTGTTACTAGTCATAAAATTAAATACGGTAAATTAAATCCCAGTAGTGAGTTAGGTAAAATTACTACTAAAATGGATAATCTACGTGAAGCTGTAATTAAAGAAATTACTAAAGTTAAAGATAAAGAACTTAAAGGATATTTGGAATATTTAACTAAAAACACAGAAGAGTTTGCAACTGCTGGTCTTTGGTCAATTAATCAACTACCTAAAGTAGCAGCATTTTTAGATAGTATTAAATATAAAAATACTACGTTACTAACTGAACTATGGCAGACATTTAAACAGCTTCTTGGATTTGGTAATAAAGACACTGCTCTATCTGAGTGGTTTGGTCTTAACGAAGAGATGACTAAGCAAGGACTACGCATCACACTACCACGTCAAATTGACATTGGTGGTCAAGGTGCGCTAACGTCTATGTTGGATGTTAATCGTGTTATTAAGCCTTACCTACCTAACGCTAAACTTGATGCTGACCTAGCTTCTCTAGAGTCGGCTGTAGCTGCACGTGTTACAGCAGACATTGAAGCATCTACTGCTCCTACAGGTTACTACCTGCGTCAGAAGGCAGACATGCCTGTATACACTGCTGACATTGGTAAGATTAGCCAAGAAGAACTAGACCAGATGCACCTAACTCTAGGTAAGATTAATCCTCGCCTAGCGTCAGTTAATTCCATTTATAGTCCTGCTTTGCTTTCAATGTACAAGCGTACACGCTACGGTAAGGTACAGAGTGACTTTATTAAGGCTAGTTTTGACAAACTAGATGCTAAGCAAATTGATATGGTTAATGCTGCTTTAGTGCAGACAGAGACACTAAAGCGAGACATGAATCTTGTTGAGCTAGCAACTGCTGGTTTACGTAAAGATGAAGAGATTGAAGCCTATTACGCTTTCCGTACAATGCGGAACGTTGAATATTACCTAAAGAATAAAGAAGCAGCTAATGCTTTTATTGCTAAAGGGTATATCAGCGTGTTTGTTGGTATGGGTGATGATGGTGTGTTTAGTGGCCCTGCTAAGAGTAAAACACTTGCTGAAGTAACAGGCCGAAAAGTATATGATGTAGAAAATAAAAAGTATGTAACTCTCACTGAAGATAAAGCTAAAGAGTTCGATGCTCGTGGTCTACAAGTATTTGAATATGCTAAAGCACAAACAGTAGAGGGTCGTAAAGGCTCTATTACTCGTATTGCTGTGCCACCTTCTCAGGTTAAGACAGGAGACATTACTTCTGTTGTAGGCCGTGTAGACGGTGCGTATAGTCGCATTTATACTGAAGAATACTTTATCAAGATTAAAGGGCAGCAACTCATTGATGACGAGCTACAGGATGTGTCTTACGCATTCCGCACTGCTGTATCAGAAAATAATGCTTCTCAATATGTTAAAGGGTTTAATGACTTACTAGAATTCCGTAGGGCTGGTAATGTAGTTAAAGCTGAAGATGTGTCTCGTTTCTTAACGTCTTATGAGACCGATGCTGCTGAGTTAGCACAGCGTATTAATAACGGTGAGTTTGATGGAGCTAAAGCTGTGTTTAACTACACACGTATTGAAGATAACTTCTTCCGTGATGTAACAGGCATTGGCTCTATGGAAGGTGAACAAGGCCGTGTATTCTGGTCAGGCCGTACTGAAGCTGGTATTAAATCTATTAGCACAGGTAGCACACGTCTAGAAACACTTGGCCCACTACAAAGTCTTGAAGCTGAGATTAGCAACACAGCTAGATTTGCTGCACTTAACGAGTGGCGTAGAAACTCCATTGAACGTTGGTATAACACCTTTGAAGACACTATTTCAGACATTGATAAAGCTAACGCTAAAAGTGCTGAACAAGTGTTCTTTAATGTGGTAAACAACGTTAGTGGTTATGCTCTCTCTGATAGTAAAGCTAAGCAGATGCTAGCTACAAAAGACTTTATTCTTACTCAGTTAGGTGTTAAGAGTATTGATGAAAAGCTGATTCAACACGCTGTTAACAACCTTACTAGTAACATTAACGTTCCCGGCTTCTCACATGTTGGTCAGTGGCTACGCCGTACCGATCTAATCAATTGGGCCAAGGGTGCTAACTCCACACTGATGCTTGGACTATTCTCTCCAGCACAGCTTATCGTGCAGTCTTCAGGTATGTTGTTGGCTGCATCTATGAGTCCTAAACATGGGCTTAAAGCTGCATTCTCTATTCGTCCTATTCTTGCTGCCATGACTTCGGATAATCCTTCTGTATGGAAGTTTGTTCACAAGAGTTCTGGAATTGCTAAGAAAATGGGGATGGATGCAAATGAGTTTGCTGATGTAGCTGAAGCCATTAAACGTGTTGGCTTGCTAGATAACATTGGTGCATCCTCCACCTACAACGGTGCTGATGGTGCTCTAAACATCTTTGCTAAACGTAGTGCTAAATTTAACCAAGCACAGATGATGTTCTTCAACAAAGGTGAAGAGATTAACCGTGTTGGTGCATTTGACATTGCTCGTCGTGAGTTTATGGAAGCTAATCCCGGTGTAGCATGGAACACTGATGCTGCACTACAAACCATTGTACAACGTGCAGATGATTTGACAATGAACATGACACGAGCTAATGATGCTCGTATCTCTAAAGGTGTTCTAGGTATTCCTTTACAGTTCTTACAACATAACATCCGTTTGGGCACTAACCTCATTGCACAGACTGGTGCATTGGTAGGTAAAAAGTCACCATCACTAAGCACAGCAGATGCTGTACGTTTGACACTAGGTAGCTACCTACTATATGGTATTACTAATAACGCTACACCAGACTTCATTGAAGAATGGCTAGGCGATAAGATGAATGGTGAACTTAGTGAGACTCAAAAACAATATCTAACTCAAGGTGCTCTTGCGGGTATCATTTCAACTGTTGGTGAACTATTAACAGGTGAGCGTACAAACATTGCTTTAGGTAGCCGTCTATCGTCTATTCAGTGGTACGAAGATTTAGGCGATGCAATATTTGATTTGTTTAAGGGTGAGAAGGTAGACGTTAAGAAGTTAGCTGGCCCAACTGGATCAACACTAACAGCCATTCTAGAACTACCTGAAATTTTCCTAGACTATCGCTACAAAGACGAGTGGACACTAGGAGATTTTGCTTCAACGTTATCGGCTGCTGGTGCAACAATGGCATCTTCATGGCGTAACATTGACAAGGCATATTGGGCCTATCATGCTAATGGCATGGTGCTTAATAAACGTGGTGATCCACTAGCAAACCTATCTTGGACAGAACTCATTGCACAAGGACTAGGTTTCCAAAGCACTGAAGCATATGAAAGTGGTACAGTGTTTGCATCTAAACAAGCATATGCAAAGACCATGCAGAAATATGCTGATAGTGTTATGCGCTTAGAAGGTCTCGCTCGTAAAGCCTATCTAAATGGCGACACTGAAGGTATGAAACAAAACTATTCTGCTGCTGAAGCAGTTATGGCACCTCTACCTGAATCAGATAGACAATTCATTAAACGACTCATTAAAGACACGACTTCTTACGACACAGTAGGTAGAGAAGCATTTGCTAAGTGGGCAACACAAATGTCCTCACACAAAAATCGTTTACTAGTAACAAGCCCATTCGGAGAAGAATAAATGGCAACATACCGTCAAGACATTACTCGCAGTATTGAACCAGCTATGGCTGATCCCTCTACACTTGCTAGGGGAATGCAGATGCAAGCTCAGGGTATTGCTACAGCCATTAAGGGTGTTGCACAAGCTGGCCTAGATATTTATAAAACTACACAGACAGAAGCTTTACGGGGTGAACTACAAGCTGGTGTCAGTCAACTTCAGAAAGAAATGGATGAGGTTAAGGCGGCTGATATTACAGCTAAAACTATTTTTCAACAAGAACGTAATAACATACCTAATCTTGTAGATGAATATCGTGCAGCATCTCTTCTAACTGGCTCTGATCCTGAAGAAGCTAAGACACTAGCACAGGCATTTGGCACTAAACAAGAGAATGAGATTGTATCTCGCTATCGTTCTGAACAGCAGCGCATTGCAGCAGCTAGAGATTCTATGCCTAGTCGCTACAATGAGTTTATGCTACGTTCTGAAACAATGCTAAAGAAATACATTGCAGAGCATCCTATGCTTGCTGATGAATTTCGCAGTGTGTCTGAACAAGTTACAGGTAAGCGTGGCTTGGATATGTACTCTGTAGCTAAGCTGTATGAGGATGTAAACTTTATTGAAAAACAAAGTGCAGAACAAGCTAAGCGTCAAGAGCAAATTCAAGGTGAATTACAAAAAGCATATGTTGCTGACCGTATTAAAGGTGGTGTAAGTCAAACACAAGCCCTTGCAGAGTTTAATGCTGTAGACCCTAGCCTACGTATGGAGTTGGCTAATGCCTCTGTTGCTGCTGGTACATCTAAAGAAAATGCTAAACAAGCTTTGGAACTTGGTGGAAATAATATTCTTAATTTTTCTAATATTACTGTTGCTGGATTTCAAAGTGATTTAATTGCTAAGAACGCATCTACTTATGCACAATTATCAGCACTAGGTATTACTCGTGCTCAAATTGCTTCTGGTAGTATTCCTGACGCTATTAAGAACAGTGCTCAATATAAAGCTATTGTAGATAAAGCAGGGACTGAGGTGTTGCAGCTATTAGATACACAATATAACACTGCTGTTAATGAACTAAATCTTAAAGCACGTAGCACCCCTGCTGATGCAGATAAAGTTAAAACTGCTATGGGCGTTCTTAACGATTGGTACACTTCTCAGCGTGAATTTTATACTAAGAATCCTACTAGCTTCCTAGTTGGTATTGCTACTAAGGACGATAGAGAAACTGAACTACAGCGTCGTTTAAACATTGTAGACACTATGGTGAGAAGTCTAGGAATTCCAGCAGAGATTGTAGCTCAGCTAGGTATGTCGGGTGATAGCAAAGGATACAACGAT
>Ga0255211_1000272_pt1 | contig 19186 bp, 17 predicted proteins | sample Miss_Yuk_RepB_8d_FD_183036 | JGI IMG/M metagenome (GOLD analysis project Ga0255211, IMG submission 183036) | Freshwater microbial communities from Mississippi River, Louisiana, United States - Miss_Yuk_RepB_8d | ecosystem: Environmental > Aquatic > Freshwater > River | place: USA: Louisiana...
AAAAATGAAATCAGCCAATTGATTGAACTCGGGACAAGCCCGGATAAAATTATTTTTGCAAACCCTGTAAAATCGGCAAGTCATATAAAATATGCTCGAAGTGCTGGGATAAACCTTATGACATTTGATGATGTGAATGAACTTTACAAAATAAAGCTGCATCATCCCTGTGCAAAACTGCTTCTTCGAATCAAAATCGACGACAGTAAAAGTTTATGCAGATTTAGTAGCAAATTCGGTTCTGATACGAATGAAAGTGACCTCGTGCCAATATTTAATACCGCTGAAGCGTGTGCGCTCAACCTAGTGGGAGTGAGTTTTCACGTTGGAAGCAACTGTTTTGGAGTAGAGAGTTATACAGATGCAATAAAAACGGCTTCATCCGTTTTTCAGTTAGCAGAAAAGCATGGATTTTTATTTACGATACTAGATATTGGAGGCGGTTTTCCGGGTGTTCAAAGCGCAATAACATTTGAAGACATTTCAAAAACGGTGAATGCGGCAATCAATGAATGCTTTCATTCGGATAAATATCCAGACTTACAAATTATTGCAGAACCTGGACGATACATGGTTGCTTCTAGCCACACCCTCGTATCCAATGTAATTGGAAAAAAGGAAACGAATGAAACATCACCCGGTTCCAAGTTTAAATACTACATTAATGATGGAATTTATAGTTCTTATAACTGTATTCATTACGACCACGTACTTCCAAAAATCAAAGCGGAAAAGGATGCGACTGGTGATAATGAACACGACAAAAACAAATTAGCCGTATTCAAGTCAACCGTCTTTGGTCCTACATGCGATAGTATGGACACAATTGATACAAACTGTATGTTGCCTGAACTCAACCCTGGCGATTGGGTGTATAGCGAAGATATGGGTGCGTATACTATAAGTTCTTCCACTAGCGGTTTTAATGGCTTTTTACCGGCTCAAAAGTATTACTGTACTCACCCGACCTGTGAGTGTTAAACACTACCTACCCGACCACACTTTGATGAATGACATCGTTTCATTTGAAAGGTATTCCTTTGGATTGAAACATGCTAGGTTAATTTGATTGACGACAGTTTTAAACTGTATTCCCCACGGACAGTACGTATGTATGCTTCCCATATAAGAACATCCTTTTTGATAACGAAAATCAGTTAATTCGGTTGACCCTGTATATGACCCGGCCTTTTTCTTTTTATACCAAGCGTGTATCATTGTGCATCCAATGAGCCGCTCAAATGACATTCGGTTTTTTCGTGTTTGTATGTGTGCCAGAAGGATGGGCAGGTTATACGTTGCACTTAACTCCGAAAGAAATGAATATGATATGAACGACATGGCTCCAAAACATCCGCTCCAGCGCATTGAATTGTTATAAATCATTTGTAAAATATCATTACCCTCATTCAAATGAGATATTAACTGCACATCATCGTGTTCGTGTTCATACATGTAAGTATCAAAGTGCCATAAAAATAAAAATCCTTGTTCTGCAAGAATTTCAAAAACAGTATCTAAATTGTGAAGCGGACGCGTAATGAAAACCGAGTCGTGTAAAATGAGAGCGTTCTCAAACCACTCGTTATTTGACATGGAGTAATAGTAGTACGGTAAAAATTCGCCTCTTTTTTTGTAAATGCTGTAAATGAACCTACAGTTTTTTTTTTGAAGCGCATCTTCTTCTTTTTTGAGCGCCGGTGTTAAAAATTCCGGTGCGCTGTTGTCATCAATTACAACAATTGGAATGTTCGGGTAGTGAACGCGAACCGCGTATATACAGTATATCCAATACATTGCAGACTCGGTTGTTGACATGTGACGAGTTATAATAATTCCAATTTTTTCAGGCATACCGTGTTATTTAGTTTTATAACCCTTCAGTATACAAACAATTCAAATAAATATTACACATAAATATATGTTTATATATATATGTATTATCATATACATAATATACATCATATACATCATATACATCATATTTTAATCCAGGGTTGAGAGGGTCTATCTTTGACATATGAAAAAAATTCCTGCCACTGCGGGTTTTTCATAAAAAACTCATTTTTATGGAACGGTTTGCCGCATGACGTTCCGAATCGGAACAACATCGATAATTTGGATGCGGTTGTCGCGTCAACTACCGCGGCATCTACACTTCCGTTTGGCATGAACGGTTTCATGTTTGACTCAGGCGATTCTTTTGCATCATCCAATTCGCAGTGCTTGCAAATACTGCGCGCAGACGGATTTATTTTTTTCAAGTACGTATCATAGTGGTCAGACAAAATTTTAGAACTTGTAACCATGTTCAGTTTGCCACGTTGAGATTGCAGCAACTCGGTAAGTCGGGCATGTCGAGCCCAGTTTGATGTTCGAATATCACCATGTTCATCGGCAGATTCTTTACTGCACTCCAAATTACGAATGCGCGGGTCGTATGCGGCATTTACGCCAATATAAACACCGTCCATTGTACGGCGTATGTTGTGGTAGTTCAATCCTAGTTCGAGTGCCACGATTTCTTTTGTTTTAATGCTCCCAAATAACCAAGCACATGCGTAGTCCCCTGAATTATTGGCTAGTAGAATGTTAATGTAGTCGTCTAGCGTGTCACCGTACTGCATGCACCGGCGTATGCGACAATATATGGGGTCTCGATGTTCGTATGCACTGAACCACTTGATTGTGGTTTCCGTTCCAACGATTCCTGCGCTGGTCACGAAAAAGTCGCTGCCGCTGAAAACGTATCCCGGTGCCATTTGCATGGTAAATGCGTATCCCGTTTTGGGATGCACTTCGGCTACAACGTTGTAATACTGCGTTTCAATATAGTCGCCATTTGTATTATGGGCGCAAACAATGTTTCCATCTGTAGTATACGACCCGGTTGCAATGAATGCGGTGCACCGTTCAGAACTTGAACTAGAAGTAGAAGAAGAAACGGGAGTCGGACGGATTATCGAGTCCGGTGTACGCATAAAGTTACGATATTTCTTTTTGATATCGCCACTTGATTTTTGTAGTACGGATGACAAATTCTGGTACAAGTACTCCAAACTAAGCGTGCTATTTAGAAAAACGATATGATGAACCGGAACACCAGAACCTTGTGCGATTCCTTTCATTTCCGCATAAATCTCTGGATATCTTTTTTTAATAATCGGCAAATAAAAGTCACATGCCAACTTGATAAAAAAGGTCATGGGTCGACCGTATTTGTATGGTATATAAAACTGGTACATGGACAACATTTCGGCAATTTCCTTTTTCAAAAGGTACCCGTGTGCGTAACCAATTTCCTGGGGAGTACCGACCAATTTTAACTTGATTACACCGCTAACGTTGGTCCGGGTTGAACCCGTATTCATATTTATATTTTGCATTTTTTGCGTTTTTCGCGTATGAGTATGACGTGTATGACGACGTGACTTTGATTGTTGTATATTTGTTTTTGTTTTTATTTTCTGGAAACGAGTCATTTTCATTTTCATTTTATATGCATCTTATACAATAATCAAATATTAAAAAAATAAAACAAAACAAGTTAAAGTATAATAATTTATAATCAAGTAAAGACAAACTACGAAATATAATACACACCCAAATCATGGCTTCGGAACCAGGATATAAAGTTTTATGCTCAAAAGACCAAGTTATGTTGAAATACAAACGATACCCCCCTGGAACTCAGTGTGTAAAAAATACGTTTTTGATTGATTTTGAAATGTATAACCCAAGCCCAACGGTGAATATGGCACGATTTTGTAGTTTCAACATTTTCAAACTAATATTTGAAGTAAATCGAAACGACGCGATTGAAGAATTAACACTTGACGAATGTGATGATGATGCCAGCCAAGCAAACATGACAATGTTGTTCAAACGAAAGGGGGGAGATTTTGGAATAAAACAGAAATATATGTCACTGCACATAAGTCTTACAAAATCCGGTGACAATTACGTGTTTGAAGGTGAACCTGCGCCCGAAGTGTATCGTAATGATAATAACAACACACTTGAACAAATCAAAGATGCGTCATCTGTGTTTTGCATGTCATTGCTCTCACCCGATAAAATACGGGTACAGTTCATGCTGAGTTTACCTGTTCCAATTGATGAACAACCTTCATATATTGAACAAAATTTAGGAGTTGTAATGAAAAAAGTGTTATCAAGAACAAAAAAATTTATTGAAGCCATGAAATAAGAGCCATGAAATAAAAATAAAAGATGAAATAAATAAAATAAATAAACAAATGAGATAAAACCAGACAATAATTATCTATTTATTTTTTAAAATATAAAAAGTATAAATACATAATTAGATACAAGGCGACATCATTTAAATAAAACTAAAAAATATGAACTGGTTTACATCGCTGCTATCAGGGGTGTACTTTGTTTTGTATACTGGAGGAGTTATTTCCTATGAATGCGTCAAATACAAAGCGAAGAATTGTATTCGCTGGCTTAGATGTTCGACAACTTCAAGCGATGCCAATCCTTATACTAACATGATAAAAAATATTGCAATGAGATTGTCGAAAAAAAATATTTATTATACAAAAATGTTTCAAGCACTTGCGTACAGTTCGGAAATATATGATAATGACTTGGCGTCATTTTTTATTCAATATACCGACACGGTTCAGTACGAAGCCAATGAATTCAGCGGCGAGTACATTGACAAAGTAGTGGAGTTTGCCAGAAAAAAAGGGTACCATCTTACCATTCAAAACGATAATGGTAATAATAATAATAGTACCTACATTCCTAATAAAACTGGGTCAGTGTCTCTTATTTTTTACGGAACACTTAGTACACGCGAACACAGCGATGTCACTGTACCAATTGTCATAAAATACTTGCGGTCAAATATGCTTCAACGAATCTACTGGGCAATCAATGATTTCAGTTATTTAATTTCCATATTGAATATGTTTCCGCAGTTCAAACACTTGTATTTGAATGATATTTTGAGCGAACAAAAGAAAATGATGTTAACTCAGGTAAATTTTCACACTGAGGTGGAAAATATATTAAAAATGTATAACAATTTTCAAAAAACAAATACACGGTTCATCAAAATTCCGATGGTATATAAAGAATTTACGGACGAATTTGAGACAGTTATTGTGATGGAGCGAATTATTGGTAAAAAACTAGAAGAGTTGTCTAATGATGTAAAGGATGAATATTGTACCATATTGGCAAAAGGGTTAATCAAAACCGTATTTTTGGACGGATTCTATCATTGCGATATGCATCCTGGAAATGTACTGTTTATTGAAAATGAACCGCCATCCGATACAAATCCAAAGTTTCAGGTTGGTATACTTGATTTTGGAATTATGAGCGACATAACTCCGCATGACCAAAGTATAACCTTTGAACTATTCAGAGAGGTATTAAAAAGGAACCCGAATGAAATTACTCGAATTTTTATTGAAGATTATATTGAGCCGTGCAATGCAAAAGATTCAGTTGTTTCAGATGTTTGTATTGACAATGACACTATAAGTAAAATACATGCAGACCTTTCATCCGTAGTTTATGAAATTTTGAAAGATAAAACACTCACTTGTTTCACTGCCAAAGATTTGTGTCAGCTTAACTACACACTTTTAAAATACAACATGAAAGTATCAAAGTCACTTACCAATTTCGAAATCAGTTTATCTGTGTGTGACAACTTGTGTAAACAAATTGCGTTTAAACGCAGTTACATGGACCACTTGAAAGAAATTGTGGACGATATGTTTGAATAGTCAAACCAATTCATTAAACACAATCAAACGGCGGTTTGGAAAGGTCGTCCAAAGTCCATCCTTTTTTTTTCTCGCCGTTGTAAGGTCGAGCCCATCCGCTGCTAATGAGTATCTCTGAAACGCTTTCGCCGGTGGGTAGAAACAAGTCGCCCAGCACTCGGCCACCGTACTTATCCCATTCATGAATTTTTACTTTGGCAATAAGATTTGTAGTTGCAAATAATGAACGTAAGTAATCTCTCACTTTTATTGCAGCCAAATGTTCTTGTGGCAGTCGTCCTTCGCCATGTTTTATCTCTGGAGTATCGATTCCAAAAACGCGCAATGAAAACCTAACGGGAGTGTCCGACAGTAACACAATAATTTTTACCGTGTCGCCGTCATAAATTTCTTCAATTCGAGCAAGCGTAATTTGGTTTTGAAGAGGCACTTTGGGGACCGTGGTCGGGTCGATTTGTTTAAGACGCTGCTCAAGTGAAACAGGCTCAAGTGAAACAGGCTCAAGTGAAACAGGCTCAAGTGAAACTGATACTGCAGTAGGCAAGCATGCGCCCATATTTTTAGCCAAACGGTTGGTTATATTCATTGTTTACAAAAATATAAAAATAAAAATGAAATCAATTTTATACTTTAATCTTTGTATTTGAATTTTATTTTTATTTTTATTTTTATTATGAAAAATCAATATAAAAGAAAAATAGTTATGTATCGTATAAACCAGTAAAAAGTATTTTTTGGGTTTGGGTTTGGATTTGGAAACTCACGTCGTAATTAAACAAAATGAAGCGCAGTGAAAAACAACGAGACACAAATGCGACGGATGAAAAGGTCACGACGTCAGCATCATCCACTGCGAGTAATTTTCATTCGCTTTCTGGGAGTTGGACGCTTTGGTCGCATTTACCGCACGATACGGACTGGACTCTGAACAGTTATACGAAAATTTGTCAGTTTAATACGGTAGAAGAAGCCGTTGCAATCACCGAAATGCTGCCACCAAAACTCATTACAAACTGCATGCTTTTTTTGATGCGTACTGGTATATCACCCATTTGGGAAGACGCACGAAATCGGAACGGTGGTTGTTTTTCGTACAAAATTGCAAATGCGGATGTCCCTTTCAGTTGGAAACAGTTAACCTATTCCATTGTTGGGGAGACAATATCAAATACGCAAGCAATATTACCGCACGTGAATGGAATCACCATTTCTCCCAAAAAAAACTTTTGTATTGTAAAAATATGGCTGGCCACATGCGATTTTCAAAGCGCCGCCGTTATACGCGAACTGGTTGGAATCACGCCGCACGGATGCTTGTTCAAGCGTCACGTGCCTGAATACTGAGTAGCTGAGTAAGCAGAGTAAACGCAAAAAGAAAAAAAACAAAAAGATGAAACATTTTAATTTTAAAACATAACCGATTTTAAAATACTTTAAAATATTTTAAAATTTATATTTTTTTGATAAACAAAAAAACAACAATGGCAAACAACACTTTAATTGGAGTAAGCCAGACCACCCATACCGCTCATGATACGAAGCACGTTGTAGTTGGTGGCAAACACGCGAACCTTGGCAGTGCTGGTACCCTCGACGGTGGCATTGGACAACACGAGCTGGAGAGTAGCGTTGTCAATACGAGAGAAGTTGCAAGAGCCAGAAGGCTGGTGCTCTTCGGGGCGAAGGGCGAAGGAGTACAGGTTGATACCGGTGTCTGGGCTGCGGGTGTGGTGCTGCCATGGCTGAACGAGGTCGAAGTAGGTGCCTTCGCGCTCAGAGAAGCGGTCCTGGCCGTTAAGCTGCAACTTGGCAGTAACGACGGGGTTCTCACCCCAGCAGTGCATGTCAAGAGCGGTCTCAGCAAGCACAAAGGTGCCGGCATCAGAGAGAGCAGACTCAACATCACCAGCCGCAACACCAAGGGTGCCCATGTAAGGAGCGGCGCCAGTAGCCCAGTACTGGTTAGCGTTAGGGGCAGTGACGTCGATGGCACCAGCCTGCTCGAAGAGGCCGTCGGCACCGATGAAGCCGGTAGCGCCAGAAACGGACTTGGGGCCACCGAACGCGTGGATAGCGTTGGGAAGAGCGTCAAGAGCGTCAGTGTAGTTGAAGGGCTGAGCACCGAGGAGCTTGAACAAAACGTTGGAAGCGTCGAGGGATGAGCAGTAGTCAACGTTGGCATCACGCTGGACAACCCAGATGAGCTCCTTAACGGGGTGGTTGAAGTTGAGCTTAATCTTGTTGGAGGAGGAACCGACGGATTCATCACCAGTGAACTGGAGCTGTTCGATGAGGTACTCGTGGGGGTTCTGGGCCATGCGCCTGCGCTCGTCAGTGTCCAAGAACACGTAGTCGACGTAGAGGGAGGCAGCAACCAGGGACTGGTTGTAAGCGGCATTGAGCTTCTGGTTGCCGCTGGTGGCAGTGATGGAACCGACAGCCCACAAGCACTCGTCAATGGGGCGGATGTCAAGGTTAATCTTGACCTCGTGGTACTGGAGGGCAATGAGGGGGAGGGCCAGACCGGGGTTGCGGCAGAACCAGAACTGGAAGGGGATGTAGAGGGTGGTCTCGGGGAGAGCGTTACGAGGAGCGCAAACCTGGCGAGGAGCGTTGGAGTCGCAAGGACCATCCACATCGGCAAACGAGGGGTCAGTGATGTAAGTCAGCTGAGTGGTGTTGCCAATCATCTTGTAATAGCCGCGCTGCTGCTCGGTGGACATGGTGAGCTGGCACCAGATGTGCATCCAGTCACCGTACTGGCGGTCAATGCGCTGACCACCGATTTCAACCTCAACCTGAGAAATCAGCTGCTCACCGGGGAAGTCGAGCCAGCGGGCATACACGCCGGCAGCGCTGCCCTTAAGGCCCTGGCCGATTTCAGGAAGAGTAACCTGAAGGTAAGTGCGGTAAGCCAAGTCACCGTTGCGGCTGATAGTGCAGGTAACACGCCTGCCGAAGTCAGCCTGGCCGTTGAAAGTCTGTTCGATAGATTCCATGGCAAAGTTGGTGTGTCTCTTGTAAGAGACCTTCCAGAAGGTAATCTGGGGATTACCAGTAAGGTAAACGTCTTGTGCGCCATAGGCGACGAGCTGCATTAAGCCACCTCCCATTTTAGTAGATTATGTGTGTTTGAAGTTTGTAGTTTATAGTATGTCTAAAGAAAAAAATTTTTAGAAAAAACGAATAATTCATTTTTTTATAAAAATGTTTTGTTTTTTTTATTTTTTTAGTTTTTTTTAATTTTTTAGTTTTTATTTTTGACTTTGATATTTATGTTTTGATTTTACCTAAAGTACTTAATATTAAAATGTAGGGTCTGCAACAAAAACAGGGGTGGAACTAGTTCCTAAACCTAAGTCACCACTACTATCGGATTTAGAACCCGACCCTCCGCTTTTCATGGCGCCATGGTTAAATTGTTTTAAAGTGTACAATCCGACAATTGCTGCGGCGTAGACAGACAGTACATTTTGAATCATGATTTTAAGTGGGAGGGTTTCCCCAGAAACAAATCTCATTTCAATAAACTTTAAAATAAAATATACAATTGAAATTGCAGCGCTTTCGATAAACATAGAAAGGTAATGAGCAAATAAAATAAATAAAATAAATAAAATAATACTATACTAAAGCTTAAAAACATGGTAATTTTACGCAATTTACTCAAATTCAAATTGAAATTACATTCCAAACTGGGTAAAGTCTGCAAGTACGGGACGCGGCACGGACATTGACCCGTTAGCACTCACCGAATAGTTTGGAACTTTCTTACATTCAAATGACGGTTCCGGGCATCTGGCGCATGCGGGGCATGGTGGGCACTTTTTATTTTTAGAGCTACCCGAACCGTTAAATGCCGCACCTAGACCGTTACTCAACCCGCTGGACCCATCTTGGTCAAGACTCAAACTCAAACCACCAGAATCCTCATCGGCGTCATCCGCTTCTCCGGCATCTGAATTTTTTTGGTTGAATCCTGGATTTACAGGGCATGATGGAGGCACAACCTGAGACTTCAAAACGTACAAGTGCTCCTGTCCTGGAGGAATTTGGTCTTTTGTAATTCCTTTTGAACTGTCTGATTTATTTGCTAGACCTTCTAAAGAAGGAAACATGAACGGTTCAAGAGTGCCCACATTCGATGGTAAAATGGGGTCAAACAATGATGTAAACGCTTCGGAACTATTTTGGCTGGAAGAATCGCCCGTAGCCGCATTTAATTTTGATTCAGGCTTATCGGAAAACGGTTCTAATGGCACTTCAGAAACATCGCTTTGTTCGCCGCCGGTGTGTTGGTTCATACTCATAGACGCATTCCCTTCTTTTATTCCACTACCACCTATCATTTTTCCTAAAAGACTTCCTAGAAGTAAGGACAAAAACAGAATTCCAAATAAGTGTATACCGTTCAACTTCATATTTACAAATGACTTAACTGGTTAAATTTAATAGTATACTATATAATATTTTATGGATAAAAATTAATTGGTTTATTCATAAATTCATAAATTCATAAAATTGACGAAACACTAGTATCCAATGTATCCAAACTACTGGTGTCACTGAAAAAAATGGAAAATATAGATACGTCATTTCCAAGCATATGCATTCCGTTTTCCAAAACGCATTATGGAGCACAAGATGAATACGAAGTAACAGAAACATTTGTAAAAGAGTGTTTCAAACGGTACGGGGATATTTCTCGGGTTATTATGAAACGACATACTACAGCCGCTGGTAGCGGAGAGGCGTATTACAGCATTGCAATTCATTTTCATAGCTGGGATATTGAAAACAAGGAAGCCAAATATGTTCGGTCGGTCCTAATGTTACCAGACGAAAATTCGAATGTGAAACTCGTCTACCATGGCCCATGGTACTGGAAATTCTTTGCGTATAAACCACGATACATAAAATTATAAAGTACTATGGGTATGGATTTGACACCCTGGTATATACATATAAAATAATGGATAAACTGTAGTACCTATATAAACGACACCTATATTTTTTATAGGCTGGTATTGACTTTGGACTTCGTCAGGTGAAAGATAAAAATTATATTTGCCCTCAACCGTGAAATTTTTATTAACTATTTTATTTTGTTCAATTTGTTTATTAATTGTATTGTTGAAATAGTAATCACCTTCAGGAGTTCTGAAAAAATATTTATTATCGGTTCCAGGTGGTCCTTCATCGTCGTAATCTGGTTCTGGTGAACCTTCTGGTCGTAAAACGCTTTTAATACGCATTCGGCTTCCATCATCTTTCACGATATATATTTCTCCAAAAACGGTAAATCTAATGCCGTCTTTATCATAAGTATACATGTTTTCAGGATTAAAATTACCCGCCTTATTACTAAACGTCAAACCCCTTTTATATGTTTCTATAAATTGTCTAAACGCCTTTTTTTGATACGGACGCGCATCCTCCCAATTATCAGGTGAAGTTTCAACGAATATATCTGATTTTGTACCTCCAGTTTGGATTTTTTTTAGTTTATTTTTATTTCTTCTGATAGTGGCATTAGAACGTTTTGAGCGGGAGAATCGTTTTTTTTTCGATGGCATTGTTTGAGTATATAAATCTAACCTATATTTTATTTTTCGGAATGCATATTCCAACCTTGGATTCGGCTCTATCTCCGAATACCTTTCGAATCGTTTGTTTCGAAGATTTATATTGGGAGCTCACTTTTATTCTATCTCTAATGTCCATTTTTTGAATTATTTTTCCCAACAACGATTTTGCAAAGTCAACGTCTTTCAAAGATGGTTTATAATGACCCGACTTCGTATTCAGGCATATTTCGTAATTCGTAACGCCGTCTCCGTCCCTGGTTTCAAATACTGTACCTGAACCAGCCGAAAGCACGCGCATACACTCGAAATTTTTTTTGATTTCTCGATTCAATGTACGTTTGAGTTGCTCGCTGCAAGTGGTATACCCCCTTTTTGAATCTTTGCATACAATGATATCATTGTATGCTTTCAAAAACGTGTAATACTTGGAGTCTGGTTCACTTCCTATTTCGCGGGTCGATAAAATAGATGCAATTGCATGAATGTAAATAACTGAATGTCGATTTATGGCGGCCCCATTACACACAAATATTCGGTGCCTTCTTGTATCATCGTCATCGTGATAGTCATCTTCGATAACTAAAAATTTAAACCAAGCACCTCGCGCGTAACGGAATGTTTCGATTAAAAAAGGAATGCTTTGAGGTGTTACTTCAAACGTAATAGCTGACGAAATTAATAATTCTGTAACTGGAAGAATATGCCCTTTGGCTTTTTTACCGCACACATATATATTGGACAAACGCCGCTTTTTACTTTTCGGTTTCGGCATTATCTTCACTTTATTATACTTGTTTCTCGTTTATTTTTTATTTTTATTTTTATTTTATCTATAAAGTAAAAATAAAAATAAATACATCTTATTGCGTGTCATCAACTTATTTGGCATGGACTTTGTACCGAAGTAGCGGATTTTGATACCGAGATGTGGGTCGAACAAATGCAAACTGTGTTCGCGCAGATGCGCCTTGTACAAACTTACGAACAAATTCTTCAACTGTTTTGTAAGATTCAACCTTTTTGCGTAACGAATTAAAGTAATATACACCAGGGTCGTCACGTTTTTTTATTACAGTTGTCCAATGGCCTCCGCGAGGGGAACCATTCTCATTCACCAATATATTCCATTCGGATGCGGCTCCAGACGACAGTGATAAAATCATTCCAGAAACAACGTCTTTATCAGCAGATGGATTGTCTATTTCATAATTCACGAGTGAAAGCGCAGCCATAAGCAAGGGAAGACTGTGATTCTCGTAATCCAAACAAACAAACTCATCCTCAATTCCCTTCATATGTTTCACCGTTTTGCGCATCGTTAAACATAGCTGGTGCAAATTTATTGGTTCTAGTGGCTGAACTGTCAAGTCAAGGTCTTCTTCAACATCATGAGTTGAAAAGGTAAATGCTTCACGTTGAACTAAATGATTGAGTGCATGTCGTCCGCATGATGCGACATCATCTTGATGTTCAAAATAGAACCCTCTAGCTTTACTAGTAACTCCTTTATCCGTTGTACCTGTGGTACCTGTGGTACCTGTGGCTTGTTGTCGAGCATTGGATTCTTTTTGTTTAATCTTTTCAGTTGGATGTTTACGTGTTTCAGCGTATTCATTGTCAAGTCCTTCGTGCAAGAGCTCACCAATTACAGACACATGCGTATCGTTTAGTTCAAATCGACGTCCGACCACACGAACACGTATCACTGAATCGGGTTTGACCGCATTGAAATAGCTAGTTGACGATTCTGAAGAATGGTGTTCGCGTAAAACGTAAACAACGACTGGATTTACAACGGATGCGTTGTTGATTCCAGCAAGAATACCCGCCCCAGTTACCGACCTGACGCGACACACTAGAACAGCTCCTTCGCACGGTAGAAACACGGAACATTTGTAAGCAACGTCAAATACCACATTTGGACCCTGTAACATTCCGCTAGAATGCGATAAAACTTTGCACGTGTTCGGATGCACAAATCCTTCAATTGTGCACTTGTTTTCAATCTGGCTAGAAATATGTTTTCGAATCATTTCAGTTACTTTTCCTGCAGCCGCATGTTTTGTAACTTCGTTGTACGGTATAGTTATTTTTCGAGTTGCCATACAATCCGAGTAACAATTTGACTCTGAAGCGATTGCTGTTGCCATTGCCGTTGCTTACTATTATAATATCCTTATATTTTTATATCGGTTTCATTGTTAAACAACTTCAATTTTAATTTTTTTATTTTTTTAATGATACAATATGTAAAATTATAAAAAATAAAAATAAAAATTAAAATCCGTGAAAACAATAAAAACTTTAAATCACGGTGTTCATAAACTGAACAATCGCCTCCTCTTCCGGTTTCGCATCAAACTCGATAACTTCACCATCTTTCACCATTTTGATGGTGGGATAACCTTCAATGTTGAACTTCTCTGCAAGAGCAGGCTCGGCATCACAATCTACCACTCTAAAAATAACCCGATGTCCGTTAATTGACGTATCATGGTATTTAGTCTTTACACTGTTGAAAATAGGAATGGCGCGTTTGCAGTGCGGGCACCAGTCAGCTTTAAACAAGTAAATTTCAGCAGTAGGCATCTTGCTTAAGTCCTGCGTTTCCGCCCCTTCTTCTTCATTTTTGGTTTTTGACGAACCTTGTTTTACATTCAAGTTGAAATCTGAAAACAAGGGTCCAACATACGTGGTGTATGCCCAGTAGGAAACGCCAATAAAAATAATGGCCACTACAGCGTACATGATAAATTTGCTGTTTCCAGAGTCCGATGACGCCGCTCCTGCCGAGGCAACCGACGATGCAGCGCCACCAACCATACTAGAAAATGCTTGTTTCAAGTCGTTCAACATTTGTTTACGTTTATTATAATATAGTATGTGTTATCAAATAAATTATAGTATTTAACTTATTATTTATTTTATAGTTTATTTTTGCTAAAAATCAAAAACAAAATCAAATCTCAAAATATCAAATGTACTTCATCGAAAATGTGTTCCAGTTGAAGTTGTTGGCCCATTTCACTCGATTGTCAATGTTGCTAAAGTCTTCGCGCTGAATGAAGTATTGGTCAACCGCTAGCCAACATTTTTTAATCTTGTTAAAATGTCCCGAGTACATGTCATCAATTGCTAGTGTTTTTCTTAACTCGGGTTTGTAGACGTTTGTACCTTCAGGCTTGACTTCAATCGCTACAGGAGTTTTTCCTCGTCGTAAATATTCGTTATAATAATAACTCAATATTTCGTCATACATGGACTTCTTAACAATGTAAGCGTGGTTGCACCATATCATGCCTCGAATCCAGTCCCCGGTTTGGCCCTCAATGGTGTGAGTTAAAATGCCTCCAAAGTACAACATGTCCCATTCGGCCGGCAGCTTTTTCCTGGAAAAATTACAAAAACTGTCTTGAATGACGACATCGTCTTCAAGAATCATAATGGCATCATAGTTGCGTTCTTTCGCATGATGAATCGCGCTAATGTGTGCCTCCAAACAACCAATCACGGGAACTGGATTCAATTTGTTTTGCAAAAAGGTGAAGGCTAGCCCTTTTGAAAGCAATTCTTTACTAATTTCGGCATGACGGTCCGTGCGCTCTTCGGTTGTAATAACCACCACTTCATTCACTACACGCATTAACTCTATGACCGGGGAAGAAAATTTTAGCATGTCTTCTGTGAGAGATGCATGGTCATATTGCTTGTCAATGCATACATCTGCGTCAGGGATGTAATTGAAAAAATCATTTTTCTTGACAACATCAAATAGAATCGTTTCGAATAGGTGCACCCCGTAATTGTTGTCTTTGAACTCAAATTTGCGCGACCCGTTGAAAATGTCACGTTCCGTCCATGAAACTGGAAAAAAGTTGTCGCACTTTAAAATTTCAATTCTGAATTTTGATACGTAATACGGATTCTTTTCAAGCAGCAACCGATTAGTCTCGCGAATGTGATATGCCCATACGCCCATACGAAGCCCGGTTTTGAAATTATCCAGCCATATTTTGATAAACTCATTTTGTGGTTTGGCAGCAATGAATGCGTTAATAAGTCCCGGTCCGTCACCTTCCTTTGAAAGGTACAAGCTTTTATTGGAGTTGAACACTTCGTCAAAATTTTTCACAATGAGCATGTCCAAGTCCAGGTAAACCCCACCGTACTTGTATAATATTTCCATACGAACCACATCGGCCTTATACTGAAAATGCGCCAGTTCAAACCCGTCAAAGTGGGTAGGAACGTCTATGTGTTCAATTCGAACACGAGGATGCGTTTTCAGCTTGTCCCAGTACGGGTTTCCTACCGGTTCCGTGTTGTTATAAATTACAACTTTATAATCCAACATATGAAACAGCATGGACCGCACACACCTGTCATGAAAGTTATGGAACTCAGTCTCTCCAAAATATAGCAAGTGAATTACTTTTGGAATGCGCTCGTGTTCTTGCGGGGATGCCGTGTACAAATTCGGCAAATTACAATTTGTAAAAAACTTCAAGTCATCTGCGGCATTCGGAATTTGCAACAATGTTTCATAACATCGAATTGCTTCGTCCCTTTCAAAATAAGCCAGTGCAAACCCTTTGTAAAACAAGGCAAGTTGAGTTTCTTTTTCTTGATGATTTTCAAAATAGTCTAAATACGTTTCGCAAGAAGCAGCTAGCTTTGCATTATCACGGTGGTTGTAAAAATGAGTCAACGTGTTCAAAAGCGTATCCCGATTTTGATTTTTGAAAAGTGGCTTGTACCGTTTATAGAGTGGTTCGGATTTCAACCTATCCACATTGTATTTTCCCCATGCAAGCCCTCGACCATCGTTAGGTCGGACATCCATAAATTCTTTTGCGTCGGTATCAACAAGGTACTCGCAGTCACGCAACAACGTCCAACCATAGTTTGGTGAATGATTCCAGTTCTTAATTGCCTTCTTATTCACGAGTACAATGTCATCCATAACTACAAGCGTATTTTTATGTGCTAGAGCCATGCAGTTAATAAGGTCTTGTAATGGAACATCTGTGTAGTGTCCACCGTCAATGAATATCACGTCAAATGTTTCATTTGGATGTTCTTCCGCGTACTTTGGAATCATTTCAAGACTGTTACCTTTTATAAGCGTGTGTCGATTTGGAAACGTCGCGTCTACGAAAACTTTTGCGTTGTCTACATAGTAGTGTTCACCAAGGTCAAAGCTAACCATTGTACAGTCAGGTGTACCCGATGACATCAGTGTAATACAGCTGTGACCCGAATTGAATCCAATCTCAAGCATGCGTTTGGCTGCATACGGTCTAACCAAGTTTGAAAAAAATTCGGATTGAGTTCTATCTTGTGCAGTATATCCTTCATATATATAATAATTTGACATGTGTTTGTCAAGGTTGTCTAGTAGACTGAGAGTTATTTGGGTAGCGTCGGACATTTTCAAATGTAATGCTTCAGGTTTAAGATGTATATGTTGTAAAATAGAAACCTTTTAAATACTATTATTATGTATACAAATTAATTCAGTTGATTCATTCATCTGTTTTTTCTTTGTAGTTTGAAAATGAAATCCATCCAATAAATACAATGACAACAAGTAATGCTTTTGTGTCTTCTGTTACGTTATTTTTCAACTTACTCAATCCGCGCAACAACTTGGATACTATCCCTTTGAAAAAGTCTAAAAGTGCAATAACACCGTTCATGTTTGTATATATTTTAATGTTATTTTAAAAACCGTAAATTGGCTTTTAAAATGATTTAATTAGACTCTATTTTTTGTTTCGTGAGTTGTTGGTTACTGCTTGAGTTTCTGAATTTCATCTTGAAGCTCCTTGACTTGGCGTTTCAGGAGCTGTGTTTCACCAACAAGCATTGCTACCATCGAGTTATAATTAACCGACTGAAGTTCAGAAGCATCTTTCATTCCTGAAACCAAATCTGGGTACTTGTCTTGAAGGTCATGCGCGATGAATCCGTGCTCATTTCTGGAGGTTAGGGTATTGAAATATGTAACCGGGTTCATTGAATCTATGGAGAACCGAGCATTTGCAGCGTCAATCGGTTCAACATTTTGTTTGATACGATAATCACTTACCACGTTTATACTGGTTGTCTTGATACCATTATTGCTGACATCCAGATTGTAACTTGCATCTGGCGTGCTTGTTCCGCAACCTACAGTGCCTGCAGTGTAGTAAATGCTATTTGAACTACCCTTTTCAAACACACCCATTCCGGTTACACCAATTGTCAATGATTTAACGCCGCCGCTGTTGTCGGTAGTAAGACGTATGTTGCTGCCTTCAACAAAGGTGGCAGTGTCCAAACCTGAAGCAACCAAGTCCGACTGACCAGCTACTTTCCAAGTTTTGAATGTGGACTCAATTGTCAAACGAACGTAGTTATTGGATGCATCACCGGTAAGACCATAACCGGTTGCCGTATCGAGTTCAACTATCCTTACATTATTGTATGAAACATCTCCTCCGATACGATTCACGGTCTGGAAAGTCAGCAATGTTCCTGCACCAGTTGGACCAGCTGGACCGGTGTTACCGGTTCCACCAATAATTCCATTTGAACCGGTTGGACCGATTTGACCAGTTGGACCGGTTGGACCGGTTGGACCGGTTGGACCCGTTGGACCTATCAATAGTCCTTCATTTACAATATCACCTACGTACTCAAACATCTTTGAATCACTAGAACTAGTTAATGGTATTAATTGGCCATTTATATCTACAAAAACATTAGAAGCATTTGGGTCTGAACTGTACGGTCCAATTCCAGTACTTCCTGAAATATTACCAGTAAACATATACAGGTCTCCTCCTCTAACCAATACGAAATCACCAATTTCAATATTATAAAGGCTTCCAGTAGAATACGTGTTAAAAGGAGCTAAACTTGAATCAAATGTTTGGTTATCAACCTCATTTGCTCGAGGCCATTGAAGTTTTGTAATATCTTCTTGTAAAAATTCAGATGATGAGCCAAAAAACGCTTTCAAATTAAAACGTCTTCCGACCGGACCAGTAATTCCAGGACCGGTAGCACCAACTAATCCATCAGGACCCGTGGTTCCGTCTCTTCCAGTTGCACCTCGGTCACCTCTTTGACCAGTTGGACCGGTTGAACCTGTATTAGTTGCTGAGCCGTCTTTACCAGTTGGACCGATTGGACCGGTCGGCCCGGTGGAACCCGTTGGACCCGTTGGACCCGTTGGACCAGTTGCGCCGGTTGGCCCGGTTGGACCGGTTGGACCCGTTGGACCAGTTGGACCCGTTGGACCGGTACCACCAGTTGGACCGGTTGGACCTGTTGGACCGGTACCTCCAGTTGGGCCAGTTGGACCAGTAGAACCGGTTGGACCGGTTGGACCCGTTGGACCGGTTGGACCAGTACCACCGGTTGGACCGGTTGGACCGGTTGGACCGGTTGGACCCGTTGGACCCGTTCCACCAGTGCCACCAGTTGAACCCGTTGGTCCGGTTGGACCAGTACCACCAGTGCCACCAGTTGGACCGGTTGGACCAGTGGGACCGGTTGGACCGGTTGGACCGGTTGGACCGGTTGGACCCGTTGGACCCGTTCCACCAGTGCCACCAGTTGAACCCGTTGGTCCGGTTGGACCAGTACCACCAGTGCCACCAGTTGGACCGGTTGGACCGGTTGGACCCGTTGGACCTGTTGGACCCGTTGGACCTGTTGGACCCGTTGGACCGGTTGGGCCGGTTTCACCTGTGGGACCTGTACCACCCGTTGAACCGGTTGGACCGGTTGGACCGGTTGGACCGGTTGGACCCGTTGGACCCGTTGGACCCGTTGGAC